>Ga0256828_1001326_pt1 | contig 15550 bp, 17 predicted proteins | sample CV88metaG_FD_185993 | JGI IMG/M metagenome (GOLD analysis project Ga0256828, IMG submission 185993) | Hydrothermal vent microbial communities from East Pacific Rise, Pacific Ocean - CV88 | ecosystem: Environmental > Aquatic > Marine > Hydrothermal vents | place: Pacific Ocean: East Pacific Rise...
AGAGTGGTGAGTCCGGAATGACGATAGTTCAGTCATCCTGAACAACAACCACCGTCATCCTGAACTCGATTCAGGATCCAGTTGTGAAGACGGACGAGCTAGATTCCGGATCAAGTCCGGAATGACAGAGTGGTGAGTCCGGAATGACGACAATTCAGTCATCCTGAACTCGATTCAGGATCTAACAAAAGAAGGAGTGAAACTTGATATATTTGGTAGAACATTTTTACTCCATTCAGGGTGAGGGTAAGCTTGTAGGCACACCTTCACTTTTTTTCCGCTTTGGCGGATGCAATATGAGATGTGAGGGGTTTGGGTGTAGTGAAGTGGCACCTGATGGAAGTAAAATAGTTGGTTGTGATACGGTTTATGCAGTCAATAAAGAACATTTTTTGCAAAACTGGATACCCATAAAAAAAGCAGATGAACTTTTAAATATACTAAACCTTTATGAACTTCCCCATGCTGTGGATATAGTGCTTACAGGCGGGGAGCCTCTCATATATGCAAATGATGAGATGTTTATAGAGTTTTTAGAAAAACTTCACAAAAAAGGTCACAGGATAACTTTTGAGACAAATGGCTCAATAGGGGTTGATTTTACTAAATATCCAATCTTTAGAGAGTGTATCTTTGCCCTTTCTGTTAAACTCTCAAACTCAAATGAACCATATAGAAAACGGGTAAACCCTGATGTTATTTACTCTTTGGCAACCTACTCAAAAGATGCTTTTTTCAAGTTTAGCATAGATGCAGAGTCGATAAACCTAGCTCTTGAAGATGAGATAGAAGATATAACATGCCATGCCCCAAAAACCAAAATTTACTGTATGCCTTTGGGTGGAAACAAAGCAGAGGTTGAGAAAAATACCGAACCTCTAATAGAATTTTGTAAAGCAAAAGGGTATAATTTTTCAGATAGACTCCACATAAGAGTCTGGGATGCAAACAAGGGTGTATGATGATAATACGAAAACTTTTTAAATTTGAAAATGCTCATGTGGTAAGGGGTTGTTCCACTGTGAAATGTAGAAGTTCACTCCATGGACACTCTTACAAAGTGGAGCTGTTTTTTGAGTCAAACTTTTTAGATAACGGACAGATGGTTTATGATTTTGGTTTGATGAAGCAAAATATGAAAGCCCTTATAGATAGCTTTGACCATGGTGTGGCTATTTGGAGCGGGGATGATGAGGGTTATAAAAAAGATATGAAAAGACACTCCCAAAGATGGGTAGAGTTGCCAGTTTCCCCATCTTGTGAACAACTCTCCCGTGTTATTTTTGTGATGATAGATAGGCTTTTGGATCTTACAAAAGGTATAAACGGGGAAAAAGATGTAAAACTCCATAGTATTATAGTGCATGAAACAGATACCGGGTATGCACAATGTTTTAGGGATGATGCCTATTCAGAGGTGATGGGTGTAATAGATCTTGATAAGATTGTTTTTTCTCAAGAGGTCATAAACGACTGGGCAGATACCGAACTTTTTGAAAAACTAAAAAGGGGTGAGAGGTTTTTAAACCCAGATACTGTTTAGACAAGCAGTTTTTTTAGTTTTTCAAGCGGTGCATTTGTGATATTTTCAAATTGTGTTTTGTTAAATGTTTGCTGCCTCTTTGCCAGTTGTGCTGTATGGGTTATGATGTTTTGTTCCATCTGTTTTATATCTACTTTTAAATCAAGATATTCCAACACCTCTACAATGCCGATAGAGTGCATGGGGTTTATCCCTCTTTTGTATTTTTGTTCCAGATAGCATATCTCATCTATAAGCCCCATCTCCAACATCTTTTGTGTTCTTTTGATTATCCTTTGTCTGAGGGTATCTCTATCTACTTCTATATTGTAAATATCAAGATTTTTTATAATGGGTTTTGGTGGATTTTGTTCAAACCATTGTGTCGGTGTTAGGTTTGAAGCTCTAAAAATTATCAATGCTTTTTCTATCCTGTATCTGTCGCCTTTGGCAATTTTTTGCATATAGTTTTTATCTGCATCATAGAGTGTTTCGTAGGCTTTTTGAAGGTTTTTCATCTCTTTTTGTGTACTCTTTAGTATATCTTTGGTGATTTTTGGAAGTGGCGAGAGACCATCTAGGAGTGATTTTAGATAAAATGATGTTCCGCCTACTATTATAAGGTTTTTGCCATCTTTTTTGCACTCTTTTAATGTTTGTTTGTAAAGAGAGATAAAAATATCAACACTGAAATACTGATCTGCATTAAGTGTATCTATACCAAAATGCCTAACCTCTTTTAGCTCCTCTTTGCTTGGTTTTGCAGAGACTATATCTATCTCTTTGTATATACTCAAAGAGTCTATGCTCAGTATATAGGCATCTGTTTTTTTTGCCCTTTGTATCGCCAAATCACTCTTGCCCGAAGCGGTAGGACCTATTATAGCAATCTGTTTCATAGGTGCTTTTTGATCTCATTTAAGAGTATGTTTTTTATATCTGTATATGTTTGTTTGAATGCTTCAAAATCTTTGCCGTCAGGATCATCAAACCCTACATGGAGTGTTTTTGTTTTTTTTGGAAAAACGGGGCAGGTCTCTTTGGCATTTTGACATACTGTTACAACCAGATCAAACTCTATATCCAAAATATCATCAAGATGTTTTGAGTGGTATCTCTCTTGCCATATATTGTGTTGTTGGAGGATTTTTTTTGCATTTGGATTGACTCTACCGCTTGGAGCAACCCCGCAACTGTATGCTTTTGCACCTTTTAGATTGCTGTTTATCAGAGCTTCGGCTATAATACTTCTGCAACTGTTTCCTGTACACATTATCAAAATATTTTTATCCATTTGGCAATTATACCAATTTTAAATCACTTTTAGGTAAAATATCCACCAATTATAAACTAAGGTGACTTTTTGCAAAAATATCTAAAAAAACTAAAAGATTTTAACGAGCTTGTTATGTTTGAACACTCAGTGTTCTCTCTCCCTTTTATATTTATAGCTATGGTTGTGGCAGCAGATGGGTGGTTTGGGTTTTCATTGCTTTTTTTGGGTATTTTGGCGGCTGTCAGTGCCAGAAACTTTGCCATGGGTGTAAACAGATATGCAGATAGAGATATAGATGGCAAAAACCCGCGAACATCCAACCGACCAAATGTGGACGGCAGACTTGATGCTGCAAGTATATTGATATTTATAGGTGTCAATGCTTTGGTTTTTGTGGCTGTTGCTTATATGATAAACTCTATGGCATTTTCTATGAGTGTACCCATCCTTTTTGTGCTTGGTTCATACTCATATTTTAAAAGATTTTCCCATATGGCACATATAGTCTTGGGGGTGTCGTTGGGCTTGGCTCCCATTGCCGGTGTTGTTGCAATAGAAGCTGCCATCCCCCCTTGGTCTGTTATGCTCAGTCTTGGTGTTATATTTTGGGTTGCAGGGTTTGATCTGCTTTATTCCCTTCAGGATATTGAGTTTGACAAACAAAACAACCTCTACTCAATCCCATCAAAGTTTGGCAGTGAGGCAACACTTTTTATATCTGTTTTGTTTCACTCTCTTAGTGTGATTTTCTGGGCTTTGTTTGTTTGGGTGGCATCACTTGGTTTTAGTGCATTTTTGGCAGTTGTGTTCTCTGCTTTGATGCTTGGGTATGAGCATTATCTTGTTAGAAAAGATTTCAGCAAGATAGACAGGGCATTTTTTACCGTGAACGGTTATCTGGGTTTTGTTTTCTTTGCTTTGATTGTTATAGACAGGATTATATCATGAGTGTTCGTTTGGTTTTGGCACCTATTAGCATAGTTTTTAGTGCTGTTGGGGATGACCGTGAGATATATGAGAGGGAGTATCACCAGCTTGGTGAATCAGATGACAATGCACTTCATCAGTGGCTAAAACTTGCAAAGGCAAGGGGTGAGACAGCAGATACAGATCCTGTATTGTTAAATCTCATAGTGGAGCTTCACAACAAATTTGATGCTTTGGAGATGTTTTTGAAAAACGAAGCACCAAAAAGGGTATCACTTAGTGTAAAAGCAGATATAGAATCTATCGGTTTTGAGCATTTTAATTTGCAAGACTGTTTGCTTGATGAGGGCAAAGAGTATTATGGCAGGGTTGAGATGCCTGTGCATCCAAAAAGGGATATAGGTATATTTTTTGTAGCACAGAGTCAAACTTTGGCACATATAACAAAGATACATGAGAGGGATGAAAAGGAGTGGAGTGCTTACCTCACAGCCAGAGAGAGGGTGCTGATAAGAGAAGCAAGAGAGAGGCGAAAATGAGTTTTTCAAATTTTCCACTTGAGTACCTTATCGTTATTATGGCAGGTATCATACTCTATCTTATATACTATGTTTTTACAAAAGACAATGAATACCACAAAAATATACACTCTGTAGCATCTGTTGTGGAGGAGCTCAACAGAGAGCTGTTTTATGTCAAAAACAAACTCAAAGAGACTCAACAGGTGATGAAAAAATCATCAACTCATATGAGTGATGAGGAGATATATCAGGAGATAGAAAGAAGTGTATATGACATGGTACAACCCATCTCTGTCGGGTTGAAAAAAGTGCAAGAGACCATGCAGACACTAGATACAAAGATAGATGCCAGAATAAGCTCTTTGGAGAGTGGAGTAAAACAGATATCTATACCAACCTCAATACACGGAAATGATGATGAAAAGATAATCTCACTCTACAAGCAGGGTGTATCTATCCAAACAATATCAAAAGAGTTGCACCTCTCCAAACCAGAGGTTGAGTTTGTGTTAAAAATCAATCAGATAAAATAGCGGATTTGTAGATATGGCAGACAGAAAACTCTTTACACTCGTAGCTGTTTTGATATGTACAAGTATCATCTTGACATACTCACTGGCTACATATGTTACCTTGCTTTTTCATGTGGGGGAGTTCCATTTTGTTATAAGGCAGATTGGTTTTGGGTTTGTAAGTATCTTGATTATGTGGACACTCTCTTTGCTTGATGCGGACAAGCATCTAAAGATAATAGGCTTTAGTCTTTTTTTTGGTTCAATCATACTAATGGTTGCAATGCCGTTTTTACCCGCAAGTATAGTTCCCACTATCGGTGGTGCAAAAAGATGGATCAAAATCTTTGGTTTTTCCCTTGCACCTGTTGAGTTTTTCAAGATAGGTTTTATATACTTTTTGGCTTGGAGTTTCTCAAGAAAACTTGGTCATCACGGTGGAATGGGACTCAAAGAGGAGTTTTTGAGATTTGCCCCGTATGGTGTTGTCTTTATTGGGGCTATGTTTATTATAGCATTTGTACAGAGTGATTTGGGGCAGGTTATTGTGCTTGGTCTCACTTTGCTTTTTATGCTTATGTTTGCAGGAAGTTCTTTTAGATTTTTCCTCTCCATACTTTTTGGTACACTCTCGTTTTTTATATTTTTTATCCTGACGGCACAACACAGAATACTGAGGATAAAATCTTGGTGGGCATTGGCTCAAAACTTTGTATTGGCTATTTTTCCAGATTCTATTGCCAATCAGTTAAGAGTACCCACAGAGGTGGAACCGTACCAGATAGGACACTCGCTAAATGCCATACACAATGGTGGATTTTTTGGTGTAGGTGTCTCAAACGGTACTTTTAAACTCGGTTTTTTAAGTGAGGTTCATACCGATTTTGTTTTGGCAGGTTTGGCAGAGGAGTTTGGCTTTGTCGGTGTATTTTTTGTAGTATTTATATTTATGTGGATGTTGCAAAGGATATTTAAAATTGCAAACCGTTCACAAGATACAAGCGTATATCTTTTTAGTATAGGTGTTGGGTTGCTTTTGACTTTTGCATTTTTGGTAAATGCTTATGGAATTAGCGGTATAACACCGATAAAAGGGATATCTGTACCGTTTTTGAGTTATGGGGGTTCATCTATGATGGGTGCGGCATTTGGTATTGGGATGGTGTTGATGGCATCCAAAAAGGCAGATATGAGATGAGAATATGTATAACAGGCGGTGGCACGGGTGGTCATTTGATGATAGCAGAAGCATTGGTGGAGGCGGCCGTTGCAGATGGGCATGAGGCTGTTTTTGTAGGTTCTACAAAGGGGCAGGACAGAAAATATTTTGCCAAACATTCCCATTTTAGTCATGTGTATTTTTTGGATACAACCGGAGTGGTAAACCAAAGGGGGTTTGGCAAACTAAAAGCACTTTTTAAGGTTTTTGTAGCCTTTTTCAAGGCAAGGTCTATACTCAAAAAACACAAAATAGATGCAACATACAGTGTTGGTGGTTTTTCTGCTGCTCCTGCTGCTTTTGCTACACTGAGCCGTTTTTTGCCACTTTTTATACATGAGCAAAATGCGGTAGCAGGGAGACTTAACAAACTTCTAAAACCTTATGCAAAAGGGTTTGTAAGTGCTTACGATAAAGACTCAACCATACAGGGTTACCCGCTTAAGAGTGTGTTTTATAAAACAAGGCGGGTAAGAGAAAAACTAAAATATATTATCTTTTTGGGTGGTTCCCATGGTGCAAAAGCTATAAATGATTTGGCACTCGATGTCGCTTTGGCACTCAACAAAAAAGGGATAAAAATCATACATCAGGCCGGTGAGAGTGATTATGAGAGAGTTGAAAATGAGTACAAAAAGATTGGTGTAGAGGTGGAGCTTTATGGTTTTACAAAAGATTTGCCATCACTTATACAAAAAGCAGATTTGGCAGTAAGCAGAGCAGGGGCAAGTACCCTTTGGGAGCTTACTACCAACGGTTGTCCCGCTCTTTTTGTGCCATACCCTTATGCGGCTTCAGATCATCAGTTTTATAATGCAAAATTTATTGTAGATAACGATATGGGCTGGTGCAAAAGAGAAAATGAGGGGCTAAAGGAGATGCTTTTGGATATTTTGGATGAAGATCTAAAACAAAAAAGTCAAGATCTCATAAGCTATGCAAAAAATGATGTGGCATCAAAAATGATACAAGAGGTTGCGGGGGTTATAGATGATTAGTGAGTTGGCACAGGCATTGGTGGATCTGATTTTTGACTGGGGGTATGTGGGGATATTTTTGCTTATGGCAGTTGAGTCTTCTTTTATCCCTTTTCCCTCAGAAATAGTGCTTGTCCCTGCTGGATATCTGGCATCAAAAGGTGATATGAGTATAGTTGCAATCATGTTTAGTGCTTTGTTTGGATCTTTGCTTGGAGCATTTATAAATTATTTTCTGGCATTGACACTTGGTAGAAAAATGTTAAAGAGATATGGTAAATATTTTTTTATAAAAGAGAGTGCTTTGCAAAAGATGGATAGTTTTTTTGCAAGACACGGGCATATATCTACCTTCACCGGCAGACTTATTCCCGGTATCAGACAACTCATATCTATACCTGCGGGACTTGCCAAGATGAATTTGGCAGAGTTTACTCTATATACTTCGCTAGGTGCAGGTATATGGGCTTTTATATTGACTATGATAGGCTATTTTATAGGTGAAAATCAAGAGATGATACATAGATATCTAAGGGAGATAACAATGGTTGTCTCTGTGTTGGTTGTTTTACTTGTATCATATTATATATATTTTCAAAAACAAAAAAAGGATAAACAATGTTAAATATAGATGATAAAGCGATTGAGTTTTGTTTGCCAAATCAAGATGATATAGAGATATGCCTAAGGGATCTTAAGGGCAAATGGGTTGTTTTGTATTTTTATCCAAGGGATAATACACCGGGATGTACAACTGAGGCATGTGAATTTACAGAGGCTTTACCCGAATTTAGTGATATGGATGCCATAGTGTTGGGTGTAAGTGCAGATACAACAAAAAAACATAGAAATTTTATAGAAAAAAAATCACTTGGCATCACACTTTTGAGTGATGAAGATACAACTATGATGCAACAATGGGGTGTATGGCAACTCAAAAAAAATTATGGCAAAGAGTATATGGGGATTGTAAGAAGCACTTTTATTATAGATCCGGAAGGTACCATAAAAGCGATATGGAACAAAGTAAGGGTAAAAGGTCATGTAGATGAGGTAAAACAGAGACTGAAATCTTTGCAATGACGGATAAGATTTAATGTAACGACGGAAGGGGTGCATTACAACGACGGAAGGCAAAAGCTGTATATAAGCATATATCAAGTATAATTCGCGGATTTTTCTTATCTCTAAAAGGTATGAAAATATTCACAGATAATACCAAAAATGCTGGTGCAGCCCACTTTTTAGTGGTAGTTGTGAGGTATCATCGGAGCAAACCAGTAAAAATTCTGGCTCAAAGAAGCCTTTAAAGGACATATTTCATGGTAACTATGAAAGACCTACTTGAATGTGGTGTACACTTCGGACACCAAACCCGTCGTTGGAACCCAAAAATGAAAAAATACATCTTTGGTGTTCGTAAAAATATCTATATTATAGATCTTCAAAAAACACTTCGTTATTTCCGTAACACTTACCAAATCGTTGTAGATGCTGCGGCAGAGGGTAAAACAGTTTTATTTGTTGGTACTAAAAAACAAGCTCGTAACTCTGTAAAAGAAGCTGCAATCGCTTGTAATATGCCATATGTAGAAAACAGATGGCTAGGTGGTATGCTTACTAACTTCCCTACTATTCAAAAATCTATACGAAAACTTGATATCATAACTGAGATGCAAGAAAATGGTCAAATTGATCTTTTGACTAAAAAAGAAGCATTGATGCTTGTTAGAAAAAAAGAGAAACTAGAAAGCTACTTTGGTGGTATCCGTGATATGAAAAAACTTCCAGATATGCTTTTTGTTGTTGATGCAGTAAAAGAACATACAGCAGTTTTAGAGGCTCGTCGTCTTGGTATCCCTGTTGTTGCTCCACTTGATACAAACTGTGATCCTGACCTTATCACTTATCCTATTCCGGGTAATGATGATGCTATCCGTTCTATCCAGCTTTTTTGTCGTGAGATGACAGCAGCTATCAACGAGGGTAAAGCTCTAAGAGATGCTCCTGCTGAGGAAAACACTCAAGAAGAAGCTCAAGAAGAAGCTCAAGAACAAACACAAGAAACTACAACAGAGGAAGCATAATTATGGCAGCAATAACAGCAGCAATGGTTAAAGAACTTCGTGGAGCAACTGATGCTCCTATGATGGATTGTAAAAAAGTTTTGGTTGAAGCTGATGGAGATATGGAAAAAGCCAAAGAGCTTCTAAAAGAAAGAGGTATCGCAAAAGCAGCTAAAAAAGCTGACAGAGTTGCGGCTGAAGGGCTTGTTGGTTTTAAAATGGCTGATGATTTTTCAAAAGCAACAATCGTTGAGATTAACTCTGAGACTGACTTTGTAGCTCAAAATGATGGTTTTAAAGATTTGGTTCTTAAAACTACTGAAGAAGTTTATACAAACGAGCCAAGTGATGTTGAAGGTGTAATGAACAGTGAGTTTGGTACATATTTCACTCAAACTGTTGCAAAAATCGGTGAAAAAATCGAGCTTAGAAGATTTTCTAGTCTAAAAGCTGATGATGATACAGTGGCAATCAATGGTTATATCCACTCAAACAACCGTATAGCAGTTGTAATAAAAGCAAAATGTGACACTGCAAAAACTGCTGAGTGTATGAGAGATACTCTTAAACAAGTTGCAATGCATGCTTCTGCTATGAAACCAACAACTCTAAGCTACAAAGATTTTGATGCTCAGTATGTTGAGAGTGAAACAAAAGGTCGTATAGAGGCTCTTAAAAAAGAGAATGAAGAGTTGGCAAGACTTGGAAAACCTCTAAAAAATGTACCTCAATATATCTCTATGATGCAACTCACAGATGAAGTTATGGCTAAAGCCCAAGCAGATATAAAAGCTGAGCTTTTGGCAGAGGGTAAACCTGAGAAAATTTTGGATAAAATTATTCCGGGTAAAATTGCAAGATTTATACTTGACAATACTTTGCTAGACCAAGAACAGGCACTTTTGGATCAACAATATGTTTTAGATGACAAATTGACTGTTGCTCAAGCAGTTGAAAAAGCAGCAAAAGCATGTGGTGGTACTGCTGAGATTGTTGACTTTATCAGACTTGAAGTTGGTGAAGGTATAGAGAAAAAAGAGGATGACTTTGCAGCTGAAGTTGCTGCTCAAATGGGTTAATCTTTTTTAAGATTTTATTTCTATAACAGAGCTGCCTCTTCACCCATTATGGGTGGAGAGGTTTTTTTTTGCTCTTTTTTAGTTTGTGATTGCCACTCCTGCTACATCATCCATATCTTTTAGTACTTTAGCTCCATTTGGCAGTAACATACCACCGACAGGTTTGTGTCCTTCGCTTATGAGTTTTGCATTTGATTTGCCTTTTTGATCTCCAACCTCTATGACAAAGTCTGGTTTTTGCTCTTTTGCAAGGTATAGTTGCATAGGTGTTTGCCCATCTGGTGCATAAACAACATTGAATGTATTGAACTGTCTGTTCCAGTAGTTTTTCCAAGATACATCACGAACAGTGAGTGCAAATTTGATTTTGGTTTGTTTGATATCTCCGGGGAGATCTCCATAAGTGATTTTACCCTCTATCCTTGTATCTGTACCTTTGTTTGTTGTTGCGGCATTGTACTGCATATTTATCACATTGTTTAGATAAGCATCTTTTATAAGGTTTGGACCATAATACTGAGGTATCAATATACCTGTATGAAGCCCCTCTATTTTGATATTTTTTAGAGTTGTTTTTCTTAGTTTTGTTTGTGATGCTATACCAAGATATTGGGGATTGTTTATATCTCCAATGATTGTGATATCTTCCATACTTACATTGTCTGGATACCACCAGTCAATAATTGCATTAGAAGTCAGTGGTGCATTGTTCCATGCCAAAAGACCTTTTATTTTCTCAAGACCACCACCTCTTGTACCGCTTCCTATTGCAAACACACCACCGCTGTTACCATATGCGATATTACCTACAAAACTTTTGAGTGGTACTGTTATATAGTCATGGTCATTTGTCTGATTGGTATTTTTGTCTGTGATGATAACACCTGTAACACTATCTATGGTTTTGTGATTAAAGGCATAAGCTGTATTGCTTGAACCATTTACAATATTGTCCACAAAATCAACATTTGGTCCGAGTATCCAAAAACCGTTGCCTTGAAATCCCCAGTCATTATATTGTATCCTTTGTTGCCACCCTTTTATATTGCTGTTACCAACACCCCTTGTTTCAATAGCCATATTTGCTTCAAAACTACCGTGTTCGTCACCAGCTTCTGTAATAAAAGAAGCACCATAAACATGGTAAGCAACATTTTCTTTCATGATTACATTACTTGAGTGGTTTACATAACCCCATCCCGGAGATTCTACAACACTACACCCAATAACACGACCTATTTTGCTGTTTAGCCCTGCACGGTGAAAATGCACAGCATATCTAGCAGCTTGATTTGTCCCTATATGTATAGCTTTTGCATCTGCACTCTCAGAATCAAATGTTGTTTCATCAAGGTGAAATTTTTTGTTTGTTCTGCCTAAGTCCTGAAACTGTGCATAATTTACATTTACATTGTTATTGTGCATAAACAATACATGTCCGCGGTGTTCTACATTTGAATATTCGTTTTTGTCACCCATACCAGCCAGTGAATCTGGATCTGTTTTTATTATAACATTTCTGCTAAGATTGGCAACATGCACTTTCATACCTGCGTTTTTGATAGTTGTTTTTGCTATATAGTGATAATACTTTAGAGTTTTGTCTATGGTGATAGTATAGTTTGTATAGTCTATATCTGTAATGTGTGCAGATTCACTCTCTGTACCATCTTTTGATGTACCAAGTACCACAACTCTGTCACCTATCTGCCAACCATATGGCTCATCATCAAGAGATATTACATTCATCCCTTTTTTTACACCTTTGCCTTTTATGGTTATGTATGGTGTTTTTGTAGCACCATGCACCAAAAACAATCCGTTGGTCAAGATACCCTGTCCAATTCGTAGAGGATCATAGTCAGGACTTTTTGGATCGTTTGTTATCATACCTTCACCGTTGTAATCTCTAATCACAATCTGAGCATGTTTGTCTTTGTCTATCGGCAGAGAAGGCTCACCGATTCTAAGGATACTTCCAGATGTTGTGAGAATTGTATCTACTACCAGTTTTGTGTTTTTGTGAGGATTAAATGCAAGTTCACCCTCTACTTTGATAGTTCTGTAAGGTGTGTCGATCTCTTTGTTTATCACCACCTTATGATTTGCATGTATCAATATCCTTGCACCCTCTTGTGGTACCATACCGCTTTTCCATGTGTGAGGATCGCTCCAGTCACCGCTGTCTGCTGTTTGAGCTGTTATCTTTTTGCTCACAAGGTTTAGTGTGAGTGCATACTCTTGTACCATTCTTGCTTTACGAACATCAAAGTTTTGCACATTACCTGTTTGGGTATCTTCAGGGTTGCCATCCCTTGTGTATGTTGTTGTTGGTTCTTTGCCTTTTTTACTTTTGGTACCACTTTTTGTTGTTGTGGTTTTTGTGGTTGTGGCTTTTGTTACAACTTTTGTGCTGGTTGTATCGTTGCCGTCTTTTTTGTCAGTAGTTGGTTTTGATGATACACCATCACAACCCACAAGCAAAAGTGTACTCAAAAGTACAGGCAATACTAAAAGTTTTGTTTTCATGATTCTCCCCTTCGTTAGTCGGACTTATCATGAAACATGGAGGGAAGTTAAAAGACACTCACGGAGTTTTGTTTTATACAAAAAATGAGCGGCAATCTGGCGATCTTTATACATTATAAAGACCCATGACTTTCCGTCCCTGCTTCACAACAGGTTTGGCTACTTTTGTGAATTGTACCTGAAAAATCCACATAGTTTTCTTAAATATCTTAAAAAAGTGTGAAAAAAGTGAGAAAAATGGTATATTTACTTAAAATATGCTAAAGTTTTGGATGCAGAAAATTATTTTTATATTGTTTTTTATCACAGTTTCATTGTTTTCATCAAAACTCTCACCCGCACAGGAGGCAAAACTTGTAAAAAGGGGTGAGAGGGTTTTTGATATATTTTGCAAGGGTAGATTGGATATGGAGAAAAACCCTTCGCAAGATATGATAAAAAAATCATGCAACGATATTTCAGATGATGAAATTTTGGCTTTGAGATTGTATCTAAAAAACAAAACTGAGCAACAAAACAGCAAAACAGTGGTACTAAAACCTGTGCCAAAAGATGCCAAATGTCCAACCTGCGGTATGTTTGTACACCGTTATATACATTGGGCTTCGATGATGAAAATCGGAGATAAAAAGCTCTATTTTGACGGTGTAAAAGATATGATGAAGTATTATCTCTATAATGCGGATTTTGTATATAATCGTTCAAAAATAGAAGCGATGACAGTGCAGGATTTTTATACATTAAAACCCATAGATGCCAAAAAAGCATTTTATGTAATAGGCTCAAATGTGCTTGGACCTATGGGCAATGAGTTTATCCCTTTTGCAACAAAATCAAATGCTGAGGTCTTTTTGCAAGACCATCACGGTACAAAGATTGTAAAATTTGAAGATATTACACCAAAACTCATAGATACATTAAGGAATATATATTAAAAAGATATACAATAATCAACTGCTTTTATTTCTTTTGGGATCTGTTGTATTGGTTATGGGTACTATTGTTGAGGGGCTGGTTTTGGATAAAAGCTGGGTGACAAAAGAGCAAAAAGAGGTGCTGTATGTGACAAAAATGCTCCCTCCGGCATTTAACCTGCTGTGGCACGAGGAGAGGTTTGGTCTCTATGAGGTCCCATTTTATCCCCCTTATCCTGAGATGCCAAGTACAGATAGACTTGATTTTGTTTACAATATAAAACCACTAACAAAAGGTGAAAAATAGTGAGCTTTGAAAGATTAAGATTTGCATTTTTAAATCTAAATAGAGATTTTAGACAACACAGAGGTATGTTGATGCTTAGTGTTTTGTTGGTTTTTTTTCTATCTTCCATCCTTTTTATCAGTGGTTCTATTGAGAGGAGTTTTTCTACCGCTTTGGATGCTCAGCCCGATTTTGTAGTACAAAAAACAGAGGGTGGCAGAGTGGTGCCGATACAAAAAAACATATATGGAGAGTTGATAGAGATACCCGGTACCACTTTGATATCTGCCAGAGTTTGGGGCAGATATACATTTGCAAATACACAGCATACAGTTGTTTTGATGGGTGTTGATTTTTTGGATGAACAAGGGCATGATGTTTTGCAAAAACTCATAAAGACAATAGATTTGAGCTCGTTTTTACACGGTAGAAAACAGATGATAGTCGGTGAAGGTGTGGCAAAATGGATGAAAGAGGAGGGGTGGGGTGATTCTTTGAGATTTTTTACCCCAAAAGGGCAAAGTGTTGACTTGAAACTTTTTGATACCTTTGAAAAAGGCTCGGCATTGTTTAGTAACGATATTGTGCTTACAGATATAAAAACTGCTCATAAAATTTTGGGATTGAAAAGGGGGTATGTTACAGATTTTACTTTTGATGTACCAAACGAACTGGAATGGGAGATTATACCCATAAAGGTGGCTTCGCTTGATTACAATCTGAGAATAATATCCAAAAAAGAGAGCAAAAAAGCATACGAGGAGCTTTTTGATTATACCAGCGGGATGTTTTTGTTGATGTTTTTAATGGTATTACTTGCTTTTGTTATGGTTTTGTATCAGAGGTACAGTGTGGCTTATTCGATAGAGAGGAAGAGGATAGGTATATTAAGAGCATTGGGCTGGAGTGTAAAAGATCTGCTTATTATGAAATTTTATGAGAGTGGTATTGTTGTGTTGTTGGCATATCTTGTGGGTGTTTCATTGGCATGGAACTATGTTTTTATGCTTGATGCCCCTTTGCTTTCAAATATTTTTATGGGATCTTCAAATTTTGAGATGGGTATAAAATATGTTCCGTTTTTTGATATTTTTGAACTTACATCCATATTTTTGCTTTTTGCACTTCCGTATATGGCAACTGTATTGATACCTGTTTGGAAAATCTCAACAATAAGTCCAAAAGAGGCGATGGTATGAGTCAAAAAAGTCTGGTAATATTAAGAGAGCTGTCTTTGTGTGTGGATGATGGCAGTATGGTTTTGGACAGTATAGATTTTGAGATAAAAGAGGGTGAGTGTTTTATCTTAAAAGGTGTAAGCGGAAGTGGTAAAACAACTCTGCTTGGTATAATTGCCGGGATGCAAAAACCAACCTCTGGTGAGATAATAGTGGGGGATAAGAATATAGCCAAAATGCCACAGCACCATCTTAGCAATTTTTTGCTCAATGAGGTTGGCATAATATTTCAAAATTTTAATCTGCTTGAGTATCTGAGTGTAGAGGAAAATGTCATGGCTGGTTTGGTACCTGCAAAAATCTCTCACAAAGAGATGTTAAGATATACTCAAGAAGCGATGCAAAATGCAAATATAGTACACAAATCAAACTCACTTGCTTCAACTCTCTCAGGTGGTGAAAAACAAAGATGTGCCATTGCAAGGGCATTGGCAAACTCTCCGTCGTTACTTCTGTGTGATGAACCAACAGCAAATCTTGATGA
>Ga0256828_1001327_pt1 | contig 15533 bp, 17 predicted proteins | sample CV88metaG_FD_185993 | JGI IMG/M metagenome (GOLD analysis project Ga0256828, IMG submission 185993) | Hydrothermal vent microbial communities from East Pacific Rise, Pacific Ocean - CV88 | ecosystem: Environmental > Aquatic > Marine > Hydrothermal vents | place: Pacific Ocean: East Pacific Rise...
TATCAATGCTAGTGTAGGGTTTGATATCTCTAAAATCTCTACAAACTATAATCTCTCTTTTGTAAACCCTAGAGTATGGGACAGTCTCTATAGTTTTAGCCTCTCTCTTTACAAAAAAGAGTATGAGTATATTGACTATACCCAAGATCAATTAGGGGCAACCATGAACTTTGGACGTCAATTTACAAGACATGTCTATGCCTCTATGGGTGTTGGGTATGTGGACAATCAGTCAAGTATGAATGAAGATAGCAATATTAGTGCAGAGGACTATTTCCTCTATACCGATAAGTATCAAAAAACCTCTCTCTTTGCAACTATTAAGTTTGACAATACCGATGACTACTATACGCCAAGAGAGGGTATGATTGCTTCATTGAGTGTGGAGTATGCCAGTTTAGATGGTGATGATGTCAATACTTCAGTCTACCCTAAAGGGTATGGTACTTTCACAAAAGTCTCTGGTAAGTTTGGACTCTACTATGGATTGGATGATTGGTTAGATTATGACCTTATTTTACGTTTTAAAGCCAGAGGAACCCTCATCTCTAAAAATGATGGAGAGAAGTTACCTGTTGCTGAGAGACTCTTTATGGGTGGGGTAGGTTCTGTAAGAGGATATGATGCCTACTCTATCTCTCCACTTCTTCCTTCAGGAGATAGAATTGGGGGAACAAAGCGTTTCTCTACTTCACTAGAAGCGAGTGTGCCTCTCTCTGAAGCAGCAAAAATGCGTTTGACCTTCTTCTATGACTATGGGGTGCTTGGATCAGATGATGAACCATTTAACGATACAACACTCACCTTTGACGATATGCATCGTTCTTCAGCAGGGGCTGTGATTGAGTGGCAGTCTGGATTTGGACCAATTGACTTAGTTTTTGCAAAAGCATTGGATGAAAAAGAGGGTGATAGAACATCAACCTTTGAGTTCTCTATGGGATCTAAATTTTAGAGGTGATTTCCTCCCATAGAGATATGGGAGGCGATGTAAGATAGCTTGCTATAAAAAGCCTATATTTTTTCTACTCTTCTTCTTGAAGTTGCTCAAACTTAAATTTAAGCTCATCAATATTTTCAACATTGTCTGGATCAGAGATAATACAATCTACAGGACACACAGCAATACATTGTGGTTCATCAAAATGACCAACACACTCTGTACATCTATCGGCATCTATAAAATAGACCGGATCATTCTCTTCAATTGCTTCGTTGGGACACTCTTCTCTACACGCATCACATGCGATACATTCATCAGTTATTAAAAGGGCCATATTTTCCTCTGTTATTAAGTCTATTTTTTATATATAGGAGTTATAGCCCAAGAAAGCTTATGCTTTATTTAAAAGTGAATAATTTTTTTTAGAAGGGAAGATTTTTAAAATAGAAGAGGTGTATAGTACCTCTTCTTTGTAGAGAAAGAGAGCTTAGAGTGTAATCTTTTTAGGAAAACAGAAACGGTATCCTCTACGTCTTACTGTCTCAATAGTGGTAATGTCAAGTGGTTTATCCATCTTCTGACGAATTTGGTTAATGGCAACTTCAATGACATTAGGGGTAACAAGCTCAGGCTCTTCCCAGATGGCATCAAGTAGTTGCTCTTTAGAGACAATTTGATCTTTATGCATCGCCAGATGGGTAAGTACCTCAAATGGTTTTCCTTTAAGCTCTATCTCATTACCCTGATAGATAATCTTCTCCTCTTCAGGGTTGATAATAAGATCTTCAATCTCAATAATGTTAGAGGCACCAAAACGTAATTTTGCTTCAATACGTACCAAGAGAATATCATTGTCTAAAGGTTTTCTAATAAAATCATCGGCACCAGAACGCAGAGCATCAATTTCACTCTCTTTATCGGTCATATCTGACAGTATAATAACTGAAGTCTTGTGTGCCTCTTTTTTAATATCGGAGATAAATGTTAAATCTGTCGATTGAGTCTCTTCCCACTCTATGAGTACTAACTCATAATTTCTGATGTCAAGGTAGTACTTCGCATCATTCATATTTTCCACAACATCACACTGGTAGTTATTTTGTGTGAGAAGTTGAAAAATAGTTTTCCCCAAAGAAGCACTCGCTTGAACAATTAATACTCTCATCCTTAAACCTTTATAAGATAATTTTAAGTATTATAGCATAAAAATTAAGGTTTATGAAAGTTTTTTAAAAATTCCAGCTATGGCTCAGTGCTACGGAGCAATTTTTTAAGATGTTTGGCTTGCTGAGTTTGAGCCAAAGTTTTTGTGTATGTGGGGCTAAAGAGAGGATGGTAGCTTGTGTACCTACTAGCGCATCTTCTAAAAGAAGGTACTTCTGCTCTTTAAGATGTTGCTCAATCGCATCTGCGATCTCAGCATAGTTGATAAACTTTTTGGCTTCATAGTGGTACTCAAGTTTTACATCTACTACCATCTGTTGTGGGGTGAGCCTCTCAAAATCGAGCAGACCGATAATGGCATTGAATGTAAGCTGCTCAATATGAATGGTCATATTAGACTTTTCCCTCTTCTTTGTTGAAGAGTCTTACAATGTTGGGAATATGTTTGTAAAAAATAATCCCAGCAATAATCCAGATGGGTGCGTGTGAACCAATCTCTGGCACTTCAGGATACAACACATACGACGCGATGATGAAGGCTACAAGCCCAATGAGTGAAGAGATAGAGGAGATTTTAAGTCCCTTTGCTGCCCCTAGCCAAACGACAATAGCAATAAGCGCAGGAATAGGCATCATTACAAGAAAAACACCAAAGCCAGTCGCCACCCCTTTTCCTCCCTCAAAGAAGAGAAAAGCAGAGAAACAGTGACCTACCACAGCCAAGACTGCCAGTGTCCAGAGTACGCCTTCTGGCGCACCAAGAAGTTTTGCTACCAAAATAACAACAATCCCTTTAATGGCATCTAAAAAGAGGGTAATCGCACCAAGCTTTTTTGCCAAAGAGGCATCTTTCTCTTTGACAACTCTAAGTACATTGGTTGCCCCAATGTTCCCACTTCCGGCATTTTTGATATCCACACCAGCAAACTGTTTTGCCAACAAGTAGCCAAAAGGAATCCCTGCGATAAGGTACGCTGCTAAGTAAAGTATAAGATTTGTATTCATATTTGTTCCACAATTTTATTTTATAGTGCAATTTTAACTGAATTTTGTTAAAATGACCATTCTATAATAATGAGGATACAAAATGAGCATAGATTATAAAGCTGAAATAGAGCGATTGAAACGTGAATTGGATGTGACGGTTGTGGCACACTTCTATCAACGTGATGAAGTCTTTGAGATGGCAGATATCACGGGTGACTCACTAGAATTGGCACGAAAATGTCAAGCTGACACCAACCCATGGGTTGTCTTTTGTGGGGTAGGGTTTATGGGGCAAAGCGTTAAAGTCATTGCTCCTGAAAAACGTGTACTCATGCCAAAAGTAGCAGACTGCTCCATGGCACGAATGATTGATGCGAGCTATTTTGATGAGACTGTACAATATATGGTAGATAGAGGCATACCAAAAGAGAATATCTTGCCCATTACCTACATTAACTCTGACGCTTCTGTTAAGGCAAAAGTAGGGGAGATGGGTGGCTTGGTCTGTACCTCTTCTAACGCCTTTAAAATCATAGAAAAGGGGCTAGAGAGTGGCAAGAAGATACTCTTTGTTCCAGACAGATGTTTAGGGCAAAACTTTGCAAACTCTATGGGGCTTAAGTCGTGTGTCATTGGTGAAGCTACTTCACCAGAGTGTGACCCTAAAGAGGCAGATGTCATCTGTTTTAATGGTTTTTGTTCTGTACATCAACTCTTTACGCTAGATGATATTGCGTTTTACCGTGAGAAGTATCCAGAGATTAAGATAGCCGTACACCCTGAGTGTGACCCAAAGATAGTCCAAGCAGCAGACTTCTCAGGCTCGACCTCTCAGCTTATTGAGTATGTCAATGCGTTAGATCCTGAAGAAAAGGTAGCTGTTGGAACAGAGTACAACCTTGTCAACCGTATGAGAAAGGGCAACACCTATGTGCTCTCCTCTACCAAACCAGAGTGTCCTACTATGAATGAGACAACATTAGAAGATTTGTACTTGACACTCAAATCTATCGAAGAGGGAACCCCTCGTTACGAAATAGAAGTAGATGCCCACACGGTAAAGTACGCAAACTTGGCACTTGAACGTATGTTGGCGATAAAATAGAATAATATATTTAAAAAAGATATACTCAGAAAATCTTCAAGAAAAGGATTAAAATGAGAAAACAAAACATAAGAAGACCTTTAAAAGAGACGCTAAATGATAAATTTAATTCTCATCCTTACGATAGTAGCATGGAATTAGAGATAGATAGTTTGGAAAATGATATTCCTATAAGAGCTGAAGAGATTTTTAAAAAAGCTCATAGGAAATCTGTAGAACATGGCAATAGTGTTATTGAGGTAATTAATAATACTCTTTATATAAAATGTATAAATGGGCATACCGAAAAAATTAAGGAAATAGAACCTCTAATAAAACTAGATATGAGCAAGAAGATAATTTTAAGATGATTACTCCTCGATTAAGAATGTTTGCAGGACCAAATGGTAGTGGTAAAAGTACTTTAAATGAAAGTTTAGATAAAAAACTTTTAGGTATTTATATTAATGCAGATGAAATTGAAAAGAGTATTCGAGAAAATCAATATCTAGATATGTCAAAATATAATATTCAAACAACAAGTGAAGAGATAAAAACTTTTTTTTCTTCTCATGGATTAGTAAAAAAAGCCAATTTGGCAGATGAAATTACATCTTTAGGATTTAAGTATCAAAAGATTACTTTTAGAAATATTGAGATAAACTCTTATTATGCTTCGTTATGTGCAGATTTTATAAGGCATAAATTACTTGAATTAAAAGTCTCTTTTACTTTTGAAACAGTAATGTCTTCACCAGATAAAGTTTTATTTTTAAAAAAAGCGCAAGAGTTAGGATATCGAACTTATTTATATTTTATTGCGACACAAGATCCTTATATTAATATATTGCGTGTAGAAAATAGAGTAAAAATGGGAGGGCATCCTGTTCCTGAAGAGAAAATAAAAAGTCGTTATTATCGTTCACTTAATTTACTAGATGAAGCCATTAGAAATACTTCAAGAACCTATATTTTTGATAATTCTTACCAAAATAAAGTATGGTTAGCTGAAATTGTAGATGGAAGAGAAGTAACATTGCAAACAGAAGATATTCCAAAATGGTTTGATACATATGTACTTAAAAAGTCAGAAGGATAAAATAATGTTAAAAGAGCAGTTTTTAAGAGCCCTTGTGGCAGAAGATGTGGGAAGAGGAGATTTATTTTCACGCATTAGTGTGGCTAAACCTATTCGTGCCTACATCATAGCAAAAAGTGATGGTGTCTTTGCAGGGCAGAGTTATGTGGAGACGTTTGCAAAAATGTACGACTTAACATTAGAGTGGCAGATAGAAGATGGTACCTCTTTTAAGAAAGGGGAGAAGTTACTCTTTATCTTGGGAGACTCCAAAACCATCCTCTCACTAGAGCGTTCTATCTTAGATATGGTGCTACACGCTAGCTCTATTGCTACGCTTACGTCACGCTATGTGGCAGCCATTAAAGGTACAGGGGTGAAGCTACTTGACACACGTAAAACACGCCCGTTGTTGCGTGAGTTTGAGAAGTATGCTGTGCGTTGTGGAGGGGGGATTAACCACCGTATGGGGTTAGATGATTGTTTAATGCTTAAAGATACCCATCTCCAAACCATTGATGATTTGGATGCTTTTATGGTAGAGGTGCGTCAAAAGATACCCTTTACCTCTAAAGTAGAGATAGAGTGTGAAACCCTAGAGATGGTCAAAAAAGCGATGAAGGCAGGTGCTGACATTGTAATGTGCGACAATATGAGTCTAGAGCAGACCAAAGAGGTGGTAGCCTACCGTAATGCCAACTACCCACACATTTTGCTTGAAGCTTCAGGAAATGTGACACTAGAGACCATTGAAGCCATTGCCAAAACAGGGGTAGATGCCATCAGTTCAGGTTCTGTCATACACCAAGCCAACTGGATTGACTTGTCTATGAAGGTAGAGTAGTAACTTTAGGGTAACTAAAAGAGGGTAGAGTTACGATGAATAAATGAAAAGAGAAGCAATGGGTAGATACAATTTTCCTCTCAATGAGGTAAAAAGCATGATTGAAAGTGCAGACACCATTACCATTATGACACATTTGCACCCTGATGCAGATACGTTAGGGACAGGACTTGGTATCTACCATTTTCTTTTGAAAATGGGAAAAAGGGTAGAGATTGTCAATCTCTCAGAAAGCCTTCCTCACACATTGAGGTTTTTGCCCTATTTCCATCGTATTAAAGCGAAAATAGAGTTTGAGAAGAGTCTTGTGATTAGTTGTGATTGTGGGACACTCTCTCGTTTGGGTACAACCTTAAACGGCAGAGAGATTCTCAATATTGACCACCATGTAAGCAATACGATGTATGGTAGTGTAAATATTGTAGATGCCAAAGCCATCTCAGCATCGCAGGTTGCCTATGGGCTCTTTTCTCAATTGGGGGATATCTCCAAAGAGAGTGCTATTTGTTTCTATACGGCACTCCTTTCAGACAGTTGTTACTTTACAACAAATTTGGTAAACCAAGAGGTGTTTGGTTTTGCCCAATCGTTGATTGCACTTGGGGTTGACCCTGCTTATGTGGCAAAAGAGTTGACACAAAAACGCTCTTTAAGCTCTATACGTATTTTAGCCAAAGCATTGAGTCAATTCACTCTGCTGTTAGATGCGCGTGTAGGGTTACTCTGGGTAGATAAAAGCCAGATGAAAGAGAGTGGTGCTACAATGGTCGATATTGAAGGTATTGTAGAGTATGCTCGCTCTTTAGCAAGTGTTGAGATAGGTATTTTTCTTATAGAGTTTGAAGAGGGTATACGTGTTTCATTGCGGAGTAAAGAGGTGGATGTCTCTACTTTAGCAGCAGCATTAGGTGGAGGGGGTCACCCTTTTGCCTCAGGTATTATTTTAAGAGATCTCTCTTTAGAAGAGAGTAAAGAGATGCTTTTAGAAAACATAAAAAAGAAGGGGATTTTAGATGAAAAGACGAAGTAGCTATAAGAAAAAGAGTAGTTTTAAGATGGTAAGCTCAGTGTTGTTGTTAGCACTATTGGGAGGAGCAGCCTATCTTTACACTTCACCAGAGTTTGAGAGAGAAGCACCTCAAATTAAGATGCCAAAGAGTACCTATTGGAATGGAAGAGCACCTCTAGAGATTGCCTTTGAAGACAATGAGGGTCTAAAGGCATTTGAGATTACTCTAAGTGATGGTTTGCACACCATTATGGTAGGTAAAGGGGAGTTCCCTAAAGGAACCAAGTCTCAAACCTTAATGTTAAAATACCCTACCAATACTGTACTCGATAAGAAGGCAAAAGCACTCGTTTTAGAGGTTAAGGTCAATGACAGTAGCTATTGGAACTTCTTTGAAGGTAATCATGCAACAAAAAAAGAGCGTCTAACGATGGATTTTCAAAGACCTAATGTCAATATCTTATCGAACTCTCGTAGCATCAACCAAGGGGGGAGTGCTTTGGTTGTTTTTCAGGCACTCGATGAGAACTTAAAAGAGCTCTATATAGAGGCTAACCATCATACCTTTAAACCAACCCCTTATAAGCGTGATGGTTACTATGCCTCTTTGATAGCCTGGCCTTTTACAGAAGAGGGGTTTGATGCAAAGATTATAGCCACAGATAAAGCAGGCAATAGAAGAGAGACACATATTCCTCTCTATCATCACAATCCAAAATATCGTACCTCGTATATCCGTGCGAGTGATAAATTTATTGATGGTAAAATTACAGACTTGGCATTTAGTAACCCAGATTATGCCGATATTGATGATAAGTTAAAACGACTTAAAGCCATTAATGAGACGATGCGATTAAAGAATGAGAACTTGATTCACTCTTTGGCTGTGAAGGTCTCTGATGAGCGAATTGATAGTTGGAAAATGAGACGTTTTTACCCTCTTAAAAATGCTAAAAAAGTAGCTAGTTTTGGAGACCATCGGTACTACTATTATGGTTCTAGAGAGAATGTTGTCTCTGAGTCTTACCATCTTGGATATGACCTCGCAAGTACAAAAATGGCACCAATTATGAGCTCAAATTCAGGAAAGGTTGTCTTTGCTGCGGAGAATGGTATCTATGGGAATATGCCTATGATTGACCATGGATTGGGGCTATATACTCTCTATGGACACTGTTCTCAACTCTTGGTAAAAGAGGGTGATAGCGTACATGCTGGAGAGGTGATTGCTAGAACAGGTATGTCAGGTTTGGCACTTGGAGACCATCTTCACTTTGGTATCTTGGTACAAGGTATTGAAGTACGTCCTGTGGAGTGGTTTGACAAAGGGTGGATTCAAACCAATATTGATGATGTCTTTAAAGTAGCCAATAAAATTATTGATATGAAGTAGATTTCACAGATAATTCACGATTAAGTGTTAAAGTTATATAATAAAAAATTGTTTTCTATATTGAAAAATATAAATTTTAAAAGAGAGGAGGCGTAGATGCAACAACGAACGATTCAAAAACCCGTAGAAGTTGTAGGTATTGGTCTGCATAAAGGTGAGCCAATTAAGTTAAGATTAGAGCCTCTTGGTGTAGATGCTGGTATTGTTTTTTATCGTGAAGATTTAGCACTAAGCATTCCTCTTTCTCCTTCTTCTGTCATCGATACGCGTATGGCAACCGTGATTGGAAGCGAAAAAGGTTTTATCTCGACTATTGAACACTTCCTCTCAGCACTCTATGCTTACGGCATAGACAACCTTCGTGTGGTAGTCAATGGTAATGAGATGCCTATTATGGATGGTTCAGCTATCTCTTTTTGTCTTCTTTTAGATGAAGCAGGTATTCAAGAGTTACCAGCACTCAAAAAAGTGGTTAAGGTAAAAAAAGAGGTCTCTGTCAAGGATGGCGATAAGTTTGTATGTTTACGTCCAGCTAAAAAAGCCTCTTTTGATTTTCGTATTGACTTTGAACACCCTGCTATTGGAGAGCAGTCAGAACGTTTTATCTTTAGTACCTATGCCTTTGTTGAGGAGATTGCTAGAGCTAGAACATTTGGTTTTGCGAAAGATATTCAATATCTTCAAAGTCAAAACTTAGCACTAGGGGCAAGTTTACAAAATGCCATTGGTTTAGATGACTATAAGGTATTGAACCCAGAGGGGTTACGCTTCTCCAATGAGTTTGCTAGACATAAAATTTTAGATGCGATGGGTGATATGATGGTAACAGGGTATAGTATTTTAGGTGCGTATGACTCTTTTGCTGGTAGTCATCACCTCAATCATAAGTTGACTATGGCACTCTTTGAGAAGAGTGAGAATTATGAGATAGTCACACTTAAAGAGTTAGAGAGTAGAGCCTTTGCAACAGCTTTCGCCTAAGAGCTATCAACTACTTATTGTCTCCATAGCTTCACCTCTTTTGGTGGGTGTCTATCATAATAATGAGTGTATCGCTACCTATGAGAGTGAGAAGAAAACCTCAGAAGTGCTACTTCCATTTCTTCTTGAAATTCTTGAAAAATACCCTATTTCTCGTATTATCTATACGCGAGGACCAGGCTCCTATATGGCAATTAAGCTGACCTATCTTATGTTGAAAACAATTGAGATTGTAAAGGGGATTGAGTGTGTAGGGTGTAGTGGTTTTACTTTAAATAACAATAAACCTATTAAAGCCATTGGAAATCTCTATTTTATCAAGGAAAAAGAGACTATAATGACAAAAAAATATGAACAGCCGGTAGAGGCATCTTTTGCATTACCTCAAAGTATTCAAGATCTAACCATTGATGAAGAGTCAACCCCTGAGTATAGTCTACCTGCTGTTTAAAATGGAAAAAATATGTTTGTAAGTGTACCTGCCACATCGGCAAACCTTGGACCAGGGTTCGATACCTTGGGTTTAGCTGTTGATTTAAGAAATGAAATTATTATTAAACCGTCACGTTTTTTGAGTATCTCCACCCATGGTGAGGGTGCAGATAATCCAAAAATTAAAAAAAACACCCTCTTTCTTACCATTTTCAATGAGACCTATAAGCGTTTAACTAAGCGTGATGATAACTTTAGGTTTGAGTTTCATAACCGTATTCCTATCTCAAGGGGGCTGGGAAGCTCTTCAGCTGTCATTGTAGCAGCACTCTCTGGAGCCTATATGGCAGCAGGGGTACGCTATACGAAAAGAGAGATTTTAAATTTGGCATTGCGTTATGAACATCATCCAGACAACATTACTCCTGCTGTGATGGGAGGCTTCAATGTAGCATGTGTAGAGGGTGATAGAGTCTATAGTAAAAAGAGACGTATGCCAGACTACCTAAAAGCTGTGGTAGTCGTACCCGATCGTACTATTTCAACAGCAAAGTCAAGAACAGTACTACCTAAAATCTATAAAAAAGAGGAGACCGTCTACTCATTGTCTCGTTCTGCCTATATGACAGCACTCTTTATGAGTGAATCGTGGGATCTACTTCGTATCGCTTCTAAAGATAAACTACATCAAGCCAGACGTATGAAGATGATGCCTGAGCTCTTTGATGTACAAAAGTTGGCACTAAAGCACGGAGCACTTATGAGTACCCTCTCTGGGTCAGGTTCTACCTTTTTTAACTTAGTCTATGAGAAAGATGCTCAGAAGATGGCAAAAGTTTTAGAAGCACGTTTCCCCCATTTTAGAGTATTTACTCTCTCTTTAGACAACCACGGTGTCTTAACAAAGCATTAAGAAGCACGCTTAAATCTCTTTTTAGGTATAATACGCGATGAAAAAATCAAAGCCTATTCGTATGTGTTTATCGTGTCGTAGCAGGTATCCTCAAAAGAGCCTACTTCGATTGCAACAACAAGGTAAAGATTTGATAGCATACAGTGGTAGAGGTAGAAGTTTTTACCTTTGTGAAAGTTGCTGTCAAAATGAGAAAAAAGTCAAAGGCTTAGCAAAACGTTTTAAGCAAGATAAAACAGCGTTTTCAGAGTTATTAGAAACATTGAAAAATTCATTCAATGTATGCGATACATCGCATTTTATTAAAGGAGTTAATGAATAATGGATAAAGTTAAAATCCAAGAAGTAGCAGCAGAAGCAGGATTGTCAAATGCTGATCTATTAAACAAAGCCAAAGAGTTAGGTTTTGATGTCAAAGCAGCCAACAGTACAATTAGTCTTGATGATGCAGGGGTACTTGTAGAGTATGCCATTAGTGGAAATCTCCCAGAAGCATTTTCTAAGCCAGGAACAAAACCAAAGCTCAAAGTGCAGAAGAAAGTAACCCCTGTGGTAGAGCCTAAAAAAGAAGAGACTCCCAAAGAAGAGGTAGCAGTAGAAGCAGAGAAAGAGGAGACCCCTAAAGCTGAAGAAGTTACTCCCCCAGCAAAAGAGACTCCTACCGAGCCTAAAAAAGAAGAGACACCAGAAAAAGTAGAGAGTGTTGAAGAGAAAAAACCTGTGGCAAAGAAGCGTAAGGGTATCTCTGTTGTGAGTAAAAAAGCTGAGCCTACAATTACACCAGCCTCTACAAAAGAGGGTGATGCGGCACAACCAAAAAGACGTACTCTCTCTCGTGGTGGTATTAAAATTGTACGTAAAGCAAAGCCTGCACCAGTAAGAGCAGCAACGAGAATCTCTTTAGGTTCTAGCAACTATGAACCATATGTAGGGAAGAAAAAACCTAAAAAAGGTCCAGCTCAAGCTAAAGAGAGTGGTACCAAAATTGATATCTTTAACCATGACAGTATGTCTGGAGACATTGACAGTGGTTTTGGAGATGAAGAGGTAGTACTTCTTGACTTCTCTGACAAAAATATCTATGAAGAGATGATGCGTCAAGAGCAAAAGCGTAAAGAGGAGATGAAAAAACGTGAGGCACAAAATGGTGGACCTACCAAAGGTAGACAACCTTTCCGTCCTCAGCAGCGTCGTTCTCTTAAGCGTGGTGGAAAACGTAAAAAGTATGTAAAAGAGGAAAATACAGCAGTAGTTACCTCTATTGAGATTCCAGAAAATGTAAGAGTCTATGAGTTTGCTGAAAAGGTAAACCGTTCTATGAGTGAAGTCATTGGTTGTCTTTTTGCTCTTGGTATGATGGTAACTAAAAATGACTTCCTCTCAAAAGATGAAATAGAGATTCTCGCCGAGGAGTTTGAAGTTGAAGTAACGACTATTAATCCTCTTGATGAACTTGCTATTGAAGATGAGTACAATGAAGAGGAAGATGAAAATGCTGTAGAGCGTCCACCAGTCATTACTATTATGGGGCATGTTGACCATGGTAAGACATCACTTCTTGACAAGATTCGTGCATCAAAAGTAGCAGCACGTGAAGCAGGTGGTATTACACAACACGTAGGTGCCTACCAAGTAGAGAAGAATGGTAAGAAAATTACTTTTGTAGATACACCGGGTCACGAAGCCTTTACAGAGATGAGAGCACGTGGTGCGCAAGCAACAGATATTGTTATTATTGTGGTTGCTGCCGATGATGGTGTAATGCCACAAACCAAAGAGGCAATTGCCCATACTAAAGCAGCTGGTGTCCCAATGATTATTGCTGTCAACAAAATGGACAAAGAAGCAGCCAATCCAGACAATGTGAAAGCACAATTGGCTGAGATTGATGTTATGGCAACCGATTGGGGTGGAGAGTATGAGTTTGTTCCTGTCTCTGCGCACTCAGGACTTGGTATTGATGAACTTCTTGAGACAATCTTGCTTCAAGCAGAACTTATGGAACTAAAAGCCAATCCAGACTTACCAGCAAAAGCTGTAGTAGTAGAAGCATCACTTGAAAAAGGGTTTGGTCCAGTTGCCAATGTTATCATTAAAAATGGTACACTCAATGTAGGTGACAATGTTATTGTAGGTAAGACCTACGGACGTATCAAAGCGATTAAACTTGATGATGGAAGCAATGTAAAAGCCATTGGTCCATCAACACCAGCAGCGATTGTGGGACTCAATGAAGTACCAGGTGCAGGTGAAGAGCTTAGTGTAATGAAAACAGACAAAGAGGTACGTGAACTAGCTGAGAAACGTGCAGAGTTTGAGAGAGCAAAAGTACTTTCAAAATCAACCAAAGCAACCTTAGATGATCTCTCAGCACTTATTGCCGAGGGGCAACTTAAGTCTCTTCCAGTGATCATTAAAGCCGATGTTCAAGGTTCTCTTGAAGCGATTAAGGGTTCATTAGAGAAGCTTAGAAATGAAGAGGTTAAAGTTAACATTATTCACGAAGGTGTGGGTGGGGTGACAGAGAGTGACCTTACACTAGCAGATGCTTCAGAGCACTCAGTGGTACTTGGCTTTAATGTACGTCCAACAGGTGCTGTGAAGAAGAAAGCCAAAGAGCTTGGTATTGAGATTCGTACCTACTCTATTATCTATGACCTTCTTGATGAAGTTAAAGCACTTCTTGGTGGTATGATGAGTCCAGTGATCTCTGAAGAAGTAACAGGTCAAGCCGATGTACGTGAAACATTCGTTGTTGGTAAAGTAGGAACCATTGCTGGATGTAAAGTAAGTGATGGTGTCATTACACGTAACTCTAAAGCAAGACTTATCCGTGATGGTGTGGTGATTTATGAGAGTAAAATTTCATCACTTAAACGTCATACAGATGATGCGAAAGAGGTGAAAAACGGGTACGAGTGTGGTATTATGCTTGAGAACTTCAACGACATTAAAGAGGGCGATGTAATTGAAACCTTTAAAGATGTTGAAGAACAAGTGGTAATGGATTAATCCTCTATGACACACGAAGAGATTAAACGTCACCGTACAGAGTCTATCCTCAAGGAGATTATTCCTGAGGCACTAGGTTCACTGAATGACAGTCGTATTAATGGGCTTACTGTTACCGATGTAGTCTGTTCTAAAGGAAGAAGTGATGCCAAAGTCTATTTAGATAAATCATTTCTTACCCCAAAAGAACAAGGTGAAGCACTACGTCAACTGCGTACTGTTTCTGGCTATATTCAAAACCATTGTAAGCAGAGTGAAGGGTGGTTTAAAGCCCCTCGTTTTGTCTTTGAGTTCGATGAACAGCCAGAGCATCAAAATAGAATGGAAGATTTGTTTAGACAGATAGCAAATCGTAAAAAAGATGAGGAGAGTAGTGATGAATCTTGAGACACAAATTGCTAAAATTGTTGAAGCCAATGGTGCAGCACTCTATGACACAGAAGTAGTCACAGAGTTTGATGAGACTATCTATAGAGTACTTATCACAAAAGTAGGAGGTGTAAACCTTGACTTGTGTGCGACTATCTCCTATGAACTCTCTCCATTTCTTGATGTAAACCCTCCTATGAGCCAAGCCTACAGACTTGAAGTAAGCTCACCAGGCATTGAGCGTAAACTTACTAAACCTACACATTTTAAAAATGCTGTAGGCGAAAAAGTAAAGCTCAAGATCGTAGGTGGAGAGAAACTCAAAGGTACTCTAAAGTCAGCAGACAATGATGGCATTACAGTAGAGACAAAAGCAGGTGAAGAGACCTACGCATACGCAGATCTCAATACATGTAAAACCTATTTTGAGTGGTAGAGTAAACTCTATCACCCAACCTTTTTTTTCATCTTATAAATACCTAATTTAATCTAATTATAGTAATATACATTACAGTAACCTTGGTTACTATAACTAAAAGGCTATCGTATGAAATTCTACAATCGTGAAAAAGAGTTGAAAAATCTTCAAAATATAGAACAAGCTTCTAAAGAAACTGCCAAAATGAGTATTATTGTAGGGCGTAGACGTATAGGTAAAACGACACTCATTAAAGAAGCATACCCAAAAAAACTCTATCTGTTTGTTTCTAAAAAAAATGAAGCTCTACTTTGTAATGAGTTTAGTAAAATTATAGAAGAACAATTAGAAGTGAAAATATTTGGAGAAATTAAAATGTTTAAAGAGCTTTTTGAATTTTTAATGGAACTCTCTACCACAAGAGCTTTTACACTTATTATAGATGAATTTCAAGAGTTTTTGAGTATTAATGCATCTTTATATTCAGATATGCAAAATATATGGGATAGTTACAAAGACAGAAGTCAAATGAATTTGGTTTTAAGTGGTTCCATTTATTCACTTATGAAACGTATATTTGAAGACAGAAAAGAGCCACTTTTTGGACGTGCCAATAACAAGATAGAACTCAAAGCTTTTTCAGTGCTTACACTTAAAGAGATTTTAGAAGACTATGCTCCTCATTATACCCCTGATGATTTACTCTCCTTTTACATACTTACAGGGGGAGTAGCCAAGTATGTAGAGATATTTGTAGATGCTAAGGCGTTCACTTTAGAGAAGCAGTTAGATTTGATATTTGATGACTACTCTTTGTTTTTAGATGAGGGTAAAAACCTTCTAATTGAAGAGTTTGGTAAGGAATATACAACCTATTTTTCTATTTTATCACTCATTGCATCGTCT
>Ga0256828_1001328_pt1 | contig 15525 bp, 18 predicted proteins | sample CV88metaG_FD_185993 | JGI IMG/M metagenome (GOLD analysis project Ga0256828, IMG submission 185993) | Hydrothermal vent microbial communities from East Pacific Rise, Pacific Ocean - CV88 | ecosystem: Environmental > Aquatic > Marine > Hydrothermal vents | place: Pacific Ocean: East Pacific Rise...
GAAATCTTTAAAGGGAAACAACTTTCATTCTTAAGTGGTTTACACTTTAGACAAAACTCTATGACAGGTGAGATTACAGCTTCTCGTTCAACAAGAGAAGTAAAACTTAACGCTGATCTTCACTAAAAACAATTTTTTCTATCCATATTTTTGGGTAGAAAAAACTTACATGTAAGGATGTTATCATGAACATTACAAACAATGTAGCTTCTCTTCAAGCAAATCAAACTTTTATGGATACTACTGCAAATAATATTACTCAAAATAAAGATTTAACAAAAGATTTACCAAACCAAATTATTGCAACACATGTTAATGAAGTAAATGTAAATGCCATCAAAATACAAGATTCAATGATAGGTTCTCTTTTAGATATAAAAGCCTAATCACTTTGTAAGAATATTCATACTTTTTAGATGATGCAAAATAGAACTTTTTTTCTCATATCCCTTTATATTTTGACCAAAATCTAAAGTACTAAATATAGGTTTCCCTATAATAAAACGCCCAACTTTTCCCCAGTATGAAGTTTTAATCCCCCATGTATTATGAAATATAATCACTTTATTAGTAAAAATACCTACATATAAAACAATATGCCCTTGTTTATAAAGAAGTGTTTGAAAAGGAATAGCATACTTTTTAATAGTTACTATTTTTTCTTGATCACTCATCCCCTCAAAAGAGATAATTTTACCAATCTTACTCTGTTTTGAAGAGTTTCGAGGTAACCAAATACCAAAAGGAGCAAAAAAATCTCGTATAGTTGCGGAACAATCTCTTTGTCCATATAGACCACCCCAACCATAAATATTTTTTTGTAATCTACTTAATATACGATTAATATTTTGCCCTGTAAAACGCAAAATTCCCTTATGATAACTCTCTTTTGGAAGTTTTATAGGAGATATCAAAGGAATCATTTGACCAATTTGTGAGTAAAATAGAAACTCTCCTTTTTTATTATAAATAGCTTCATTATCTTTAATGACAAGATTTTGTTTACTCTCCTTCCACTGTTTTGCTTCCTTATTCCCTATAAAAGCTATATCTTTAGATGGTATCCATCCATAAGCAAAACTTGCTTCTATAAAAACCCATGCTTTATCTTTAGAATAGTGAGAAACAAATACTGGTTTATACCCAGCAATCGAAGAATTTTGCAAATAATCAAAAGGAAAACCCTCACCTGCTCTTTGCGGATTTAAAAAAAGCATTCTTTGTGTTGGTAAAGCTCTTACATTCACTCTTTTTAGAGTAAATGCTTTTTTATTGAGTGTTGCAAAATGCTTAAAATTGGTATTTTGTATAACTTTTGTATAAAATTGTTGTGAAACTTTTTGAAAATTTTCTCCATAGTAGTATGGTGGATGAAAAACTCGATTTGCCCATGAAGCTTGCTTTTTTTCTACATAAGGTTGTAGTGTTTGCCACTCTTTATAATAATCTTTTTTATATTTTTCTAAAGAAGATATATAGCCATTATCAAGATTTTTTATGTAAAAAGAAGCGTTTTGTGAAATATCACTTACCCCTTTCACATAGGATGGTTTTGGAGATGAATGAGAACAACCAAGAAAAAAAAGTATATAAAAGATTATATATAAATAATGCCAAAAAACCATTTAATGAACATCACCAAAACGACTTACAACGCGTCCTATAACTTCTATGTCATGTAAATCTAAAGTTTGTATCGCATAAACACTGTTATCTGAAATAATATCTACTTTACCATCTAGGCGTTTTTGAATTCTTTTAATAAATAAACCAGCCTCTGTTCGTATAACAAAAACACCACCACGATTTAAATCTACTTTTGTTCTGTTTATAAAAACTATATCATTGTAACTAAAAGTTGGTTCCATAGAATCACCAGAAACATTTATGGCTTCTATATTTTTAAGTTCCTCTTGACCACCAAGAATAAAACTGAATTCTTGAGGAAGAGCTAAAGATTTAACTCCGACATTTTCATTACTAGCACCACCACCTGCACTTACATTAATGTCACTAAAATAGCGTATCATATAATTATTTGTCGCTTCTACCAAACTTTCAGGAGACTGGCCATATAAAAGCCAATTAATAGATATACTTCTTTTTGCACAAAAATCTAAAAGTTCATTAAAAGGGAGCCTTCCCCTTTTTTTCATCGTCGCAAAACTCATTTGTGAAATACCAAGAACTTCTGCAACATCTTTATCGAAAACTTTTTTAGGAGCAAATTCTTGAGAAATTATACTTTTAATCTCTTCTATTACATTATTGAAATTATTCATTTTATACTCTCTTTTAAATATAAGAGAAAGTATAATCTATTTTTGAAATAAAGTCAAAAATTTTTTGTCATTTTGTCATATTTTTATTTTTCTTCTTGCTTTTGTTTCGCTTTTTCTTCTTCTCTTTTTGACGATTTTGTTTTATGGTAGCCACCAAATATAAAAATCATAAAAAGTACAAAAGCGATGAGCATTATAGTATCAACGAAAGAATTCATAGTTATCCTTTAGGGAAAGTGTCATAAGTTTGACGAATAGCATCATATAAAACGATACCTGTACTAATGGCAAGATTTAGGCTTCTTCCATCTTTCGTCATAGGTATAGTGATATTTTTAGATTTATATTTATTAAGAATATCTTCTGGGATTCCAGCAGTTTCACTTCCAAAAAAGATATAATCACCCTCTTGAAATTTTGCCTCAAAATAGGGTCTATCTGTTTTTGTTGTTGCAAAATGTGCATTGTTAGTTATAACATTATGTTCAAAAAAATCTTCCAAATTTTCCCATACATGTAAGTCAAGTTTTTCCCAGTAATCAAGCCCTGCTCTTCGTACAGCTTTTTCATCTATATCAAATCCTATAGGTTTTATAAGATGCAGTGAAGCTCCAGCATTTACACATAAACGCCCTATTGCACCAGTATTATTTGGAATTTGTGGATGCACAAGTACAAGATTGAAACCCATTAGAATATCACCGTTTTATTTTCATATACAAAAATTCTATCTTCAAGTGCAAGTTTTAATGCACGAGATAAAACAACCTTTTCTACATCTTTACCTGAGCGTTGCATATCTCTCCAACTATAAGCATGATTTACATGTATCACTTCTTGAGCAATAATAGGACCTTCATCAAGATTATTATTCACAAAATGAGCAGTAGCTCCTATAATCTTAACACCCCTTTCATACGCTTGTTTATAAGGGTTTGCACCTATAAAAGCTGGTAAAAAAGAGTGATGGATATTAATAATCTTATCTTTAAAAATTTCTACAAATTTTGGTGTTAATATACGCATATACTTAGCAAGAACAATATAATCAACATCTTTAAACTGTTGCATAGCTTCTATAATCTTTGTTTCATGCTCATCTCTTTCAAGACCTTCATGCGATACGGTAATGTAAGGGATGTCAAATTTACTAACAAATGGTTCTAATTTATCATAGTTTGAAACAATAGCTAAAATATTAGCTTCTAGTTCTCCTGCTTCATGCCGTACTAAAATATCACCTAAAGCATGTAACTCTTTTGTAGCCATAATAATAATATTTTTCTTTTTAGGTTCAACAATTTTAACACTTGCATTATATGGTAATACAGCACTTATAGAACTCATTAATTCTTCTTGATTAACTGCACCATCAACAACACTACGCATAAAAAATTTATTACTTTGCTTATCTACAAATTCAGAATTAGAAAGAATATTAAGATCATAATTATAAAAAATACTTGATACCTTATGTACCAAACCTTTTTCATCATTAGCATCTATTAAAACACGGTATTGGCTCATTTATTCGTTCCTTTTTCTAATTTTTCAACTCTTGTATCTATAGTTGCAAGGGTGTATTCTAAAAAATTGAGTGTCATATCTATTTTAGCTTCGATATTTGCATTATTTGGTGCTTGAAAACCTTCAAAAAGAACAAGAAGCCTTTCCCTTATAGCTTGTAAAAAATACAATTCATTTTCTACCTCATTACTACCACTCTCATCGTTATCTATGATAACTTTTTCTCTTATTTCTTCTGTTTCTTCTTGAGATTGTGGCTTAAGTTCTTCAACATTGTCTAATGTTTCTTCAGGTACTTGTTCTTCCATCTCAGCGAGTGTTGAGAGTATTACATCTTTTAATTCCATGCTTTTAACAACCACCTTTCAAACTCTTTAAATTCAACATCTGTATCCATTGTTAAAAAAAAATCTTTCATCTCTTGATTTACTTTTAAAAATTTTCTTCTCACTCCAGACAAGCGTCGTATAGCTATTTTAGCATCAGAATTATGTGGATCTTTTCGTAAAATATCTTTATAAATTTCCAAAGCTTCTTCTTTTAAACCCTGAAGTTCATAAATATTTGCTAGAGTGAGTGTTTGCATATTATAATCGACTTATTTTTCTATATAATTTGCTATAATAGAACCCATTTCACTTGTAGAACAAATCTCTTTTGCATCAAATTGTGCTAAATCTTGAGTTCTGTAACCTTCACTTAATGCTCGTTTAATAGCTGCATCAATTCTATCTGCTGCATCATTTTCACCAAGTGCATAACGAAGCATCATTGAAGCTGATGCTATAGTAGCGATAGGGTTTGCGATACCTTGTCCTGCAATATCAGGAGCAGAACCATGAATAGGCTCATAAACACCGATTTTTGCACCAACAGAAGCTGAAGGTAAAAGTCCAATAGAACCAGAAAGCATACTTGCTTCATCACTTAAAATATCACCAAAGATATTTCCAGTAAGCATTACATCAAACTGTTTTGGATCACGAATAAGTTGCATAGCAGCATTATCTACATACATATGTGTAAGCTCAACTTCAGGGTATTCTTTTGCTACCTCTTCAACAGTTTCTCTCCAAAGTTGAGAAACATCTAAAACATTTGCTTTGTCGATAGAACATACTCTTTTATTACGAGTCATTGCAATTTTAAAAGCTTGATGAGCGATACGAATAATCTCATCACGGCTATAAACCATTGTGTTCCACCCTTTTTTCTCATCACGCCCTTTAGGTTCACCAAAATAGATACCACCTATAAGCTCACGAACAACCATTAAATCAACACCACGAACAATCTCAGGTTTTAAAGAAGAAGCATTTGCAAGTTCATCATACACAACTGCTGGACGCAAGTTTGCATAAACACCTAACTCTTTTCTAAAGCGTAAAAGTCCACTTTCTGGTCGTTTTTCACGAGGAAGAGTGTCCCATTTTTTACCACCGATAGCACCAAAAAGTACAGCATCAGAGTTAAGTGAACCAGAAATTGTTTCTTGAGGAAGAGGATCGCCCGTAATATCATAAGCGATACCACCCATTAAAAGATCTTCATACTGAAAACTAAAACCACAGTAAGATGCAACAGCATCTAAAACTTTAACAGCTTCATCAACAATTTCAGGGCCAATCCCATCACCTTTTATCAGCGCTATTTTATACGATTTCATTTATTTATTTTCCTCTTGTTGTTTTATCTCATTTTGTGCAAAATTCATCAATCCACCAGCGTCAATAAGCTCTTGCATAAATGGTGGAATTGGTGTAAAATTATATGTTTTACCCGTTGTTTCATCTGTAATGGTACCTGCATCCATATCTATAGATAGTGTATCACCTTCTTGAATTTCATTCGCTTCTTTAAGTTCAAATATAGGAAGACCCATATTAAAAGCATTACGATAAAAAATTCTTGCAAATGTAGGTGCAACTATAGCAGCAACCCCAGAAGCTTTAAGTGCTATTGGTGCATGTTCACGACTTGAACCACAACCAAAATTTTCATCAGCGACAATAATGTCACCCGCAGTCATTTTCTTGACAAATTCAGGATCAGCATCTTCCATAACATGTTTTGCTAACTCCTCTGGTACTGAAGTGTTAAGATAACGAGCAGCGATAATTAAATCAGTGTCTATATCTTTTCCAAATCTCCAAACTTTGCCGTTTATATTTGCTTTTTGCATGTAAAATCCTAATGTATGAACTAAAATAATTTCGCGATTATAACTAAATAGTTATTTGAAGTTAATTAAACTTAACTCTTTATCGTTTGAGGTTATTTGTTGTTTGAAGCATTTCATCACTTGTTGTAATGATTTTTGAGTTAGCATCATAAGCTCTTTGACCCGTAATAAGATCTGTAAGTTCTACTACCAATTCTACATTACTTAATTCTGTAAAACCTTGACGAAGAACACCTAAACCATTAACACCAGGTGTCCCCTCTACTGGTTGACCAGAAGCATCTGTTTCAACATAAAGGTTATCTCCCATAGAGTGTAAACCAGCAGGATTAATAAAGTTTGTTGTATTTATTTGCCCTATTTGTGTTGCTTGTGTTTGTCCAGCTTGCACAACAGTTACAGTACCATCAACACCTATAGAGATATTTGTCGCATCATCAGGAACAACAATTTCAGGAACAAGTTTATACCCATCACTATTTACTATTGTACCATTTTGATCTACTTTAAAAGCACCATTTCTGCTATAAACTTCTGTTCCATCAGGAAGTTCAAGTTTAAAAAAACCTTTCCCTGTAATAGCAATATCAAGCTGATTATCTGTTTGTTTTAATGCACCCTCTGAAAAAATCTTATTAATAGCTGTTGGTCGAGAACCTAAACCCACTTCTATGCCTGTTGGTGATTGTGTTACATCGGAAGTCGAAGTTCCTGCATATTCCATCACATGGTACATCAAGTCTGCAAATTCAGCACGCCCCTTTTTAAATCCTATTGTATTTACATTGGCTATATTATTGGCTGTTGTATCTATCTGCGTTTGCATCCCCAACATTCCTGTTGAAGCAGTATAAAGTGATTGCATCATAATTTTAATTCTCCCTCTTATGCTTTTCTTGCAATTTTTTCTATTGCATCTTTATTCATCTCATTCATTTGTGTATCCATAGCTTTTTGATACATACCTACAAGTCTATTTGTTTCTATAAGTTTTGTCATCATTTTAACAGCATTTACATTACTTTTTTCTATAAAACCTTGTTTTACTGCACCACTTGAGTCAAGAGGAGTAAGTGAACTTATATCATCTGTTTCATAGAGATTATCGCCCACTTTTTTTAGAAGTTGTTCATTTTGTGGTTGAGCTATAAAAAGTTTTTTATTGGTAGCGATTTGCCCATTTACATCTACACTAATAAGATTTTCTGACTGACTAAGATTAATCCCCTCTTTTGTACTAAAATAATCATCACCCAAAACTTCATAACCCTGTTTTGTTACAAGTTTTCCTTCACTATCTTTTGTAAAAGAACCATCTCTTGTAAGACGAATCCCATCAGGTGTTTTTACCACAAAGAACAAACCCTCTTTAGAAAGGGCAAAGTCAAGACTATTGGAAGTTTTTGCCATACTACCTACCGAAAAATCTGTATATTTATCAACAACTTGTGGTGCTTTTGTCATTGTTCTGTTTATAAAAGCAGCAGCCTCTTTAGTGTTGTTTTTATTCTCTAATATATCTCTTTTTTCTTGATAAAGTCGCATAAAATCACCGACGATTAAATTATCTTCCTTAAAACCAGCAGTATTAACATTAGCAAGATTGTTGGCAATGGTATCGAGTCTATTAAATTGTGTAACCATACCAGCAGCAGAACTATAGTATCCTGTTTGCATCATTACCCCTTGTTAATCAAAGTTATTTACTCAATCACTAGCAAATTATGTTCCAATTTTTTCTTGAATATCTTTTTCAATTTTCAAAGGATTAATTATAGGTGCATAACGCTTGACTACATTACCCTCTTGATCTACTAAAAATTTTGTAAAGTTCCATTTTATTTCATTGTTTAAAAAACCTTTTTGTTGTGATTTTAAAAAAGTGTACAAAGGTGCTTCATTTTGTGCATTAACATCAATTTTAGCAAACATATCAAAGGTGACATGAAAATTAAGCTGACAAAACTGTTCAATCTCTTGATTAGTTCTAGGTTCTTGATGACGAAATTGATTACAAGGAAATGCTAAGATGGAAAACCCTTTTTCTCTATAGCGTTCATAAATAGCTTGAAGTTGAGCATACTGCGAAGTAAAACCACATTCACTCGCTACATTAACAATGAGAAGTACCTTTCCCTTATACTTACGCAAACTCACTTTTTTATTGTGTATATCTTCTACTGTAAAATCATATATTTTTTTCATATAACTAAACTCAATCCAACTTTTCCTTGCTCTTTGTCTATACTTATCACCTCTATTTTAGGGAGATATTGATTCAGTGAGAGAACTTCTAAGGGGTGCGAAACCCTTTTTTCTCCCATTTTTGAGATGTGTATCATACCATCGTTTTTGAGTCCTATATCAACAAATGCTCCAAAGTCAGTGATATTTCTTACAATTCCAGAAACATAACTTCCCTCTTGAAGCATACTTATATCGTTCAAATCTTTTTTAAAGGGGATAGGTGGGAGTGCCTCTCTTGGATCAAATCCAGGTTTTTGCAACTCTTTTATAATATCTTTGAGTGTTTCTTCTCCCACTTGAAGTTCCTGTGCTTTTGAGCTAATATCTATACTTTTTACATCACTCCCTTGAAGTTTTTTAGCAACATCATAGCTTTCGGGGTGGATACCACTGTTATCTAAAATATTATGAGCCTCTTTAATGCGTATAAAACCTGCTGCTTGCTCATACGCTTTTTTGCCTAACCCTTTAACTTGGAGGAGTTGGCTTTTGGTTGTAAAAGCACCATTTTTTTCTCTATAGTCTATAATATTTTTAGCAACTCTCTCCCCTATACCTGCAACATGACTTAAAAGGGAAAAGGATGCCGAGTTTATATCAACACCTACACGATTTACGACATCCACAGTCACATCATCCAACCTTTTTTTAAGGAGTTTTTGATCTACATCATGTTGGTACTGCCCTATTCCCAAAGATTTGGGATCAATCTTTACAAAAGTTGCCATAGGATCACGAACTCTTTGTGCTATAGAGATGGCACCCCTTATGGTAACATCAAGTGATGGGTACTCCTCTTGGGCTATTTTTGAAGCTGAGTAAACAGAGGCTCCAGCTTCTGAAACAACACTATAGTGTAGGTTTGCCCCTTCTTGGTTGAGTTTGGCAAAAAACTCTTGTGTTTCTCGTGAAGCTGTAGCATTGCCTATGGCTATGCCTGTAATGTTGTATTTTTTAACAAGTTCTAAAATTATTTTTTTGGCTTTTTCATACTCATTTTTTGGTGCATTGGGGTAGATAACATCTGAATCTAAATAATAACCATTTTTATCTATAACAGCGAGTTTACATCCACTGACGAATGCAGGATCAACTCCTAAAAGTACTCTATTTGTTACTGGTGGTGTCATAAGAAGCTGCTCAAGATTTTTTCCAAAAACAGCAATGGCAGATTTATCTGCTCTCTCTTTGAGTATATTATGCACTTCTCGTTCTAGTGATGGTAAGAGTAAGCGTTTAAGTCCATCTTTGTATGCTTTGAAAAGGAGTTCTTGCGAACTTGAAGCATCACGAGGAATTTTATAGCGTTTGATGTTTTGCTCAATTCTTTGCATATCTGTAGATATTTTAACACTAAGCTCTTTTTCATTAACACCTCTCATAAGGGCAAGGTATCTATGTGAGGGGATGTAAGCAACTTTTTCACTCTTATCTACAAGGTTTTTATAGACTCCGTTTGTATTGAAATTTTTTCCTTTTTTTACCTCTAAAGTTCCAAAACGAAGCATACTATTGCGTAAGACTTCCCTTTCTCGTGGGTTGTCACTGTATCGCTCTGCTAGAATATCACTTGCCCCTTGAAGTGCTTCTGTAATGCTTGTCATATCTTTCTTGAGAAATCGTTTTGCTTCTTGTTCTAAGGAACTAAGTGAAAGATTTGCTTTTTGAAGTGTATTAGCAAGGGGTGTAAGTCCTCGCTCTATAGCAATAGTTGCACGAGAAGTTTTTTTCTCTTTAAAAGGTCTATATATATCTTCTAAAATACGGAGTGTCTGAGCCTCTTTTATACTTTTTTGCAAAGCTGGAGTTAATGAGGCTCGTTGCTCTATGAGTCGGCTTATCTCCTCTTTTCTCTCTAAAAGTCTGCGTGATTCCTCATACACCATCTCAAATTCGCGTAAAGTGGCATCATCTGCTGAGCCTGTCATCTCTTTACGATAACGCGCTATAAAAGGTATGGTTGCTCCATCTTCTAAAAGCTTAAGTATATTATGAATATGCTTTTTTTGTAGTTGTGTTCTTTGTGCTAAAAGTTCTACTAAATTATTCATTTATTTCCTTTTATTTTTGATAAAAAAGCATTAAGCTGATTTGCAAAATGTTCTGCATCTTTTTGAGAGAAAGGTTTTGGTCCTTTAGTTATCTCTCCACTTTCTCGTATGCTTTCCATAAGATTTCTCATCGCTAAGTATTGTTTGATATTATCAACACTATACAACTCCCCTCTATGATCTATAGCGTGGGCTTTTTGACTTATGACTCTATCTGCTAAAGGAATGTCTGCTGTGATAACTAAATCCCCTTCTTTAAGAAGTTCTACTATTTTATTGTCTGCTTCATCTGCACCAGCATCTACAATGAGATATGTTACATACTTACTCTTGCCTAAAGAGATTTTTTTATTTGCCACTACCAATGTTTCAAGCCCCAAACGCTCTATCTGTTTTAAAAGTATAGGTTTGAGTATATTTGGAAAAGCATCACCATCTACATAAATTTTCATCCTTCATTCACCTCCACATAACTTGTACCATCCCCTCGAGGTATTACCCTTATCTGTAAAGGTATTCGTTCTTTGAGTGCCTCTACATGGGAAATAACCCCTACCATTTTTCCTTCTGTTTGTAAGAGATTAAGTGCATTAAGCGCCATCTCAAGACTTTGAGCATCAAGTGTCCCAAAACCCTCATCCAAAAAGAGAGAATCTATAGAAGTCCTTTGGCTTGCAAGTTCACTTAAACCAAGTGCAAGTGCTAAACTAACAATAAAACTTTCACCACCTGAAAGTGTTGCTATAGGGCGTACTACATCACCTTGATACCCATCTACTATTTCTAACTCTAATATCTCTTGAGTGTTGCGTGTAAGTGTATAACGAGTACTTAAAATTTTAAGATGTTTATTTGCTAAGTATATAAGCTGATCTAAGGTAATTCCTTGTGCAAACTTTTTAAACTTATCACCTTTTGCTGATCCTATAAGTTCATTGAGTTTTGTCCATATTGCCAACTCTTTTTCTTTACTTTTTATAGCCCTTACCTCATCCTGAAACTTCTCATTATTATGATTATAAATTTCTAACTCTTTTTTTATACTTCCTACTAATTCCTGTAAACTACCATTTTTTTGTTCTAAAAGTGCCTCTAAATTTTCCAACTCATTGTATATATACCTATAACCTAATAAAGCATAAATCTTTTCTAACTCTTTAGCATCTGTCTCTATTTTTTCTACTAATTGCTTTAGATATAAGGCTTTCTCTTGATTTTGTTTCTCTAAAACAATTTTCTTCTTTTCTAACTCCTGTAAACCTTTTTGAGCAGTTCTATACTCCTCAATTTTTTCTTCTTCATATCTACCTAAATCAGATACATTTAGCACATTAACTTGTTCTACATGTAAGGCTTTTTCTCTCTCTTGTAAGGTAACTAAAACATTGTTCACATCAAGTATATCCTTCTGAAGAAGAGTGTATTCCATTTCTCGTTCTTTTTTCAATCCAAAACATTGATTTTTATCTTCTTGAAGTGTTTTCAATGCACGCATAGCTTCTTCATACGCTTGTTTTTTCTTTAAAAGTTCCGATACACTTACATCTATATTAGCAACATCTACACCATACAACGCTAATTGCTTGAGTAATGAAACATTTTCCTCTTGCTCTTGTACAACCACATCCTGTAATCTCTTAACCTCAGCATATTCTTTTTCTACTGTTATCTGTATAGTATGAACTTTATTATTTTCGAAATAGAGCTTTTGTTGTAAATCTTCTTTTTCTCTCTGAAGTCTATCTCTCTCTTTTTGATAGTCTTGTAATATTGCTACCTTTTTTTGTACATCTTTATGTTCTTGCGTAAGTAATTGCTCATTTATATCTATACAATTGGTAAACAAACAAAGTTCCTCTTCTATGGCAATCTTATCTTTATCTAAACGATTTTTTTCTGTTTGTATAGCACTTAAACTAGAAAGTAATGTTTTATACTCTTCCTCTTTTTTATCAAGGAGTTGCTCTTGTTGTTCTATCTCACCATCGTGTAATTCATATGTTGGCATAGCCTCTAAAAAAGGATGTTCCGTAGCACCACATAAAAAACACGCTTCCCCATCTTGTAAATGCTTTCTATCCTCTTCATATTTTCGTAGAAGATTCTCTCTTGCTTTTTTCTCTCGTAAAACTTTTATATGTTTTTTTAAGGTAACAATATAATCTTGAAGCGTTTGTATATTTTGCGTAAATATTTTCAATCTTACATTGTATTCTTTTTCTTCTTTTAGTATATTTTGTTTTTTTTCTATAAAACTCTTATAGCGTTTATACACATCACTTAAGCGTTCTATTTCATAAAGCTTATCTTTCCATTCTTCTAAAATAATTTGTTTATCTTCACTAAATGATTGATATAGCTGTTCTTTAGCTCTAAAAGCTTCTTGCACTTTATTCAAAATATCTTTTATCTGATCTTGCTCTGTAGTAATCTTTGTAAAATGCTCTTGTACAACTCCCAATGTTTTATGTGCTTTTTTAGATATAACTTGATGTTCTTTATACCTCTTTAGCGTATCACTTAGTAATGCCCATCGAGTAAGTAACTCTTCATCCTCTTGATGAGTAGTAAGATAGTGTTCAGACTTAGCTACTTCTTGCATTATCTCTTCATACTCTTGTTGAAGTTTCTCTACACTATGTTTTAACTCTTTAACAAGCACTTCTTTCGTATGAAGTGTTTTTTGTGTTGCCTTTCTTGTTTTAGATACATCGCGTAGTTGTATTTGAAGTGCATATGCCTTTTTTAGTTGTTTCATAGCATCATTATATGTTTTTTCTACTGCTGTAAAAGTTTCTTGTATCTGTATATACTCTTTATTAACTTGAACTTGTTCATCTTGTATTGTTTGACATTTCGCTAAAACAATCACATAATCTTGCTCTTTTTCTTCCTTAGATTTTTCTACATGTAAGACATTCTTAATATTTTGCAACTCTTTTTGTGTTGCTTCTTTAGCCTGTTCAACCTTAGAAAGATCTTGTAACTTTGCTTCTAGTTCCTCTTTATCTAAAAGATCTATAGATGCTAAAACTTTTTGTTGTGCTTGAATATCTTGTACAAAATCTCCATGTTTAGCATAAATCATCTTTGAAATCTCTGCATACTTTTGTGTACCCGTAATCTTTTCAAGTAGTGTAGAACGCTCATTTGCATCTGCTCTTAAAAAAGCATCAAAAGCACCTTGTGCTAAAAGCATAGATTGCGTAAAGCGTTCAAAATCAAGTCCTGAAATCTCTTCGACTTTTTTTGCTACCTCTTTAGGTTTAAGTGGAAAAATAGTATTAGTAGCCAAATCAACAAGTTCCATCTTTGCTTTTTGTAGCTTACCATCTACTTTCCCTCTTGACTTTCTTTGACTCCATGAGCAACGGTAATGTTTTCTATTTACTTCAAATACCACTTCACAGTAAGCTTCACCAGCATGTCTTGAGATTAAATCAGAAGGATTTTTAAGTCTAACAGTTCTTCCATACAAAGCACATGATATGATGTCTAAAATAGTACTCTTTCCACTTCCTGTTGTCCCAGTAATGGCAAACAAAGCACTCTCTCGTGTAAGTACCTCAAAATCTATCTCTGTTTTACCCTTTAAAGAGTTGATATTTAATGCTTTTAAAGAAACTATTTTCATAAACTTTCAACCTCATATACTACCTCATTAAATTTTTCTACTAATGCCTTGTACAACGCTTCATTTCCAAGCTCTTCCTTATCTAAACGCTTTTTAAATATATCTAATGGTGTTACCTCATCAAGACTTATGATTTTCTTAGTATCTTGCACTAAAGTATGCTGTTTTTTTTCAACTTTCACTGCTAAAAGTATAAGATGTAACTCTTTGGCTTTTTGTCGAATCATCTCATTAGCATGAAAAGGATTCTCATCATGAAGATGTACCTCTATCCAAGTTCTTCTATCTTCTATAATTTCAAGTTCTTCTATAATCTCTTGCACACACCCACGAATTACTTTTAAAACCCTAGCACAAGGTATAAGTAACTTTTCTACTTTACATACCTTTGCTTCAAAATTTACAAGATTTACATATTTTTTTGAAGAAGCTTCATTAAAACTTAAAGCAATAGGAGAACCACTATAACGCACACATTCACTTCCAACTTTTTGATTTACATGTAAGTGTCCTAATGCTACATAATCAAACAATTTTGCTAAAAAATCACTCTCCACATTTAGTGTACCACCTATATAAATCTCCCTTTCTGAATCACTTACAGAAGCACCAACTGTTGTTAAATGCCCCATAGCAATGATAGGGACTTCTTTATCGTATTCTTGTAATGCTAAAGCTTCTTTATAGACTTTTTTGTAATGTTCTTGAATCCCTTTTGTAAGAGCATACTCTTTTTCACTAAGAAGTTCAGCACTTAAAGATTTTCGTACCACATAATCTCGTAAAAAAGGTACAGCACATACAATGGCACAAAGTTCATTATGCTCATAAAGAGGAATAATCTCATTTTCATCTATATCACCACTCACAATTACATGCACATTAATCGCTTCTAAAAGTTCTTTAGGTGCTTTAAGTGTTGCTATAGAATCGTGATTACCCGCAGTTATAATGATATACTTACAAATTTCAGAAGATTTTATAAGGAAATTATAATACAATTCTAAAGCGTAGTTAGGAGGTGTTGCTGTATCAAAAATATCACCAGCAACAAGAAGAACATCTATTGATTTTTCCTCTATCGTTGTCAATAGCCATTGTAAAAATGCTTGATGTTCCTCTAAACGACTTTGTGTCATAAAATTTTGCCCTAAATGCCAGTCTGATGTATGAAGCAATTTCACGATAATATTCCCTTTTTTAAGTAAGTATAACCTATTTTTACGCAATTATTGTTCCAACTTTAGCAAATCTTAGAAATATTTTAGTTTTATTACCCTACAATAAACAAAAAATATTTGGATAGTAAAAATATGAGAATAGATAAATTTTTAAACTCCGTAAACATTACAAAAAGACGCTCAGTTGCACAAGATATGTTAGCTAATGGTGTTGTGCTTATCAATGACAGCGTTGCAAAAGCGAGTAAAAATGTAGAAGTTGGTTCTATCATTACTATTAACTACCTCAATGGTACAAAAAAATATGAAGTCCTTCAACTTCCAACAACAAAATCAACCCCAAAATCTCTCCAACATGAATATATAAAGGAGCTTTCTTAATGACTTACGATGAAGCAAAAAAACTCTTTACCTCTCTTTT
>Ga0256828_1001329_pt1 | contig 15521 bp, 16 predicted proteins | sample CV88metaG_FD_185993 | JGI IMG/M metagenome (GOLD analysis project Ga0256828, IMG submission 185993) | Hydrothermal vent microbial communities from East Pacific Rise, Pacific Ocean - CV88 | ecosystem: Environmental > Aquatic > Marine > Hydrothermal vents | place: Pacific Ocean: East Pacific Rise...
TATTGTGGCACAATATTCCAATAATCATACCACCCTAAAAGATTTTTCCCAATTACACCAGAGCTATGTGCTTCATCTACTATCAATAATGCATCATATTTATTGGCTATATCATTGAACTCTTTTGGTGCTATATCTCCATACATAGAGTAAACACCCTCAATAGCTATAACTATTCTACTATTTACTTTTCTATGTTCTATTATAAGTTTTTCAAGGTGATCATAATCGTTATGATTAAAAATCACTACTTCACCTTGCACTAATTTTGAAGCTAATACTCCACTTGCATGATACTGTTCATCTATAAAAAGTATATCTTTTTTTCTAACTAAGCTTTCTATTAAAGATATATTTGCTAAAAATCCACTACCTACAACAACCCCTGATTCAAATCTATTTATTTTACAAAGTTTTTGTTCAAATTTTTGGTGAATAGTTGAGTAACCATTTACCAAAATTGAAGCTTTTGGTGAGTGATAACTATTTCTCAATACTCTTTTATATGCTTTGTTAAATAGTTTTTTATTTGTAGCTAAACCTAAATAGTCATTTGATGCAAGATCCAAAAGATCCTCATCAAAAATTTTCCGTTTTCGTAGTCTGCCAACTTTTACTAAACTATCTAACTCTTTTTTATAGCTTATCATAGTGTAATATTCTCCAAATATTCTAGCTTTTCACCTGCAAATATAATAGCATCTACACAATAACTAACATTGAGATTTTTTACTTTTATATAGTACTCTATACTTCTAAATAATTTATATAGTTTATTTTGAGTTATATTATAAACAGCTTCAAAACTATCTCCACTTTTCACCTCTACAAAATGATATATACCATCTCTTGTAGCGATTATATCTATCTCACCTAATTTTTTAGCAAAAAAGTTTTGCTCTACTATATAAAAACCTTCAGAGATAAGATATTTAACAGCTTTATTTTCGTAATCTTTACCTTTTGAGGTAGTATTCACTTTAAGTACCTCCAACTAATTAATCTCTACTAAAGAAGCTATAGATTAAGTCTAGTGCAAAGAAGTGATTTGCAACTTTACTATTGTAAAGTAAAAATCAAAGATGAAGCAATAGGCTTGATATATAGTCTTATAAGTATCCTCTTACTGCTTCAGAAAAACTCATCGTATAATATACGATTTTATTTTTCTTTATTGTAATAGAACACTTCTAAAACTACTTTAGTGGTGATTTATTAATTGGAGGTACTTACTAGCAGATCACTACAGATTTTATCTCTGTATACTCCTCTATAGCAAAACTTGGTCCCTCTTTACCTATACCGCTTAATTTTGTACCACCATAAGGTTGTATATCAAATCTAAGTGTTGGTATATCGTTTATAACTACACCACCACAATCTGCCTCATCTATAAACTTCCGAGTTTGGTCAAGATTATTTGTAAAGATACTAAACTGTAACCCATAAGGGCTATTGTTCATCTTCTCTATCGCTTCATCATAATTTTTTACTTTTACAAGGCTTACTATTGGAGCAAATACCTCTTCACACACTATTTTCATATCATCAGTAACTTCTGTCATAACTGTAGGGTAGAAATTTAGTCCTTTGTTTTTATCACCAGTTAAACAAACTGCACCCTCATCTTTAGCATTTTTTATCCAAGATTTTGCTCTATCTAAAGACTCTTTATTTATAAGTGGTCCTACAAAAGTATCATCTTTGTATGGGCTTCCCACTTTTAGTTTTTTTGTCTCTTTTTTCATATATTTAGCAAACTTATCATAAACTTTTTCATCCACATAGATTCTTTGAAGGCTAATACACACCTGACCACTATTTATAAATGCACCAAATGCACATCTTTGTGCTGCTAATTTTAAGTTTGCTGTTCTATCTATATATGTTGCAGCATTTCCACCAAGTTCAAGTGCTAATTTTTTAATCCCTGCTGTTTTTGTGATGATATTTCCAACAGGAACACTTCCTGTAAAACTTAATACTCGTGGAATATCTGAAGAAACTAAAGTGCTTCCAACCTCTACATCACCATATACTACACTTAAGCCATCTTTTATAGCATATTTTGATTCTATAAAAAGTTTAGCAAACTTATAAGCAGTTAGCGGTGCTTCTGGTGTTGGTTTTAATACAACGGCATTTCCACTCACTAGTGCTGGAGCAATTTTATGAGCTACAAGATTTAAAGGGAAATTAAAAGGTGTAATACAAGCTACAACTCCTACAGGCTCTCTAAAATAGTATGCAGTAGTTTTTTTACCACTTGGCATCGCATCTGTATTTAGAGTGTGTCCATCAAGGTTTGCCATAGCATAAACAGAAAGTCTAATAGTCTCTATACATCTATCTACCTCAACTCTTGCAAATGTGATTGGCTTTGCAACCTCATCACAAAGTGTTTTTGCTATATCTTCTTTATTTTTTTCTAGTTTTTTAGCAACATCTTCTAGCCAAGAAATTCTTTGTGCTACTGTTGAAGCTTTTGTATCTTTTGAAGCTTTTTGAGCAATTTTTAGTGCTTTTAGTGTATCCTCTTTTGTACAATTTGGGTATTTTGCAACAACTTTTTTAGAGTATGGATTTATTATATTTTGTAATTCTTCTCTTTTGATCTCTTTGCTTCCAAAGAATATATTTGCTATCATATTATCACCTATAATTTAGTTTTTTATTATTCTACCATACCGCAGATTAAAATTTATTATTTAGGGCACCTATAATTTAATATATGTTATTGTTTCATAAAAATAGGAATTTTAGTGATACAACTTACAAATATATCTAAAAGCTTTGCTAAGCAAGAGCTTTTTTCAAACTTAAACTTTAGATTAAATAGTGGCAATAGAGTGGGATTAGTTGGTAAAAATGGTAGTGGAAAATCTACACTTTTTAAACTAATACTAGGTGAGGAACACTATGATAGTGGTGAGATAACCATACCTAAAAACTATAAAATTGGTGCATTGAAACAACATCTTGAATTTAGTGAAAAAACAATAGTAGATGAAGTTGCACTAAGTTTAAGTGAAGATGATAAATATAGCATATATAAAGTTGAAAAAGTACTATTTGGTCTTGGTTTTACTCAAGATGATCTTGAAAAATCACCAGCATCTTTTTCTGGTGGGTACCAGATAAGACTAAATTTAGCTAAATTGATTATTACTGAACCAAATCTTTTACTACTAGATGAGCCTACAAACTACCTAGATATATTATCACTTAGATGGTTAAAACAGTTTTTATGTAACTTTGATGGTGAGGTTTTACTTATCACTCATGATAGAGATTTTATGGATAGTGTTTGTACTCATACTATGGGATTAGTAAGAAGATCACTAGAGATAATCCAAGGTGATACACACAAATTCTACACACAACTAAAAAGCAATGATGAGCTTCATGCAAAGATGAAACAAAATCAAGATAAAAAAGTAAAAGAGCTAGAGGAGTTTATAGCTAAAAATAAAGCAAGAGCTTCCACTTCTGCTCAAGCTCAATCTAAAGTAAAACAGCTAGAGAAGATGGAACTACTAGATGATCTTTGCTTTGATAGTAGTTTATCTTTTGATTTTAACTTCAAAGATACACCAGCTAAAGTACTACTAGATGTAAAAGATCTAAGCTTTGGATATAAAGAGGATAATATACTTTTTAAAGAGATATCATTTACACTTAAAAAAGGTGAAGTTTTAGGGATAATCGGTAAAAATGGTAAAGGTAAATCAACACTTCTAAATACTATAGCGGGTGAACTAAAACAGTTAAGTGGATCTGTAGATTTTCATGGAACTACAACTTTTGGACACTTTGGTCAAACAAATATCTCTCACCTAAATCCTAAAAATAGTGTAATGGACGAGATATATCTAGGAAATAGTAAATTACCTGAATCGACTGTTAGAAATATCTGTGGAAATATGATGTTTAGCGATGATAATGCTAAAAAGAAAATATCACTTTTAAGTGGTGGTGAAAAAAGCCGTGTGATGCTTGGAAAAATACTTGCAAAAGATGTAAATCTTCTTTTTCTTGATGAGCCTACAAACCACCTTGATATGGACTCTATAGATGCTTTGACAAAAGCTATTAAAAACTTTCAAGGCTCTGCAATAATTGTAACACATAGTGAAGCACTTCTTCGTGCCGTATGTGATAGACTTATCATATTTTCAAAAGATGGTGCAGATTATTTTGATGGAAACTACGATGACTTTTTAGCTAAAATTGGTTGGGAAGATGAATCTGATGAAAAACCAAAAGAACCTACCAAAGAGAAAGTAAATAAAAAAGAGAATAAAAAATTAAGAGCTTCAATAATACAGAAAAGAAACAAATTAACAAACCCTCTAAAAAAAGAGGTTGAAAAACTAGAACAAACTATTATGAAAATTGAGGATGAAATAGAACTTCAACAAGAGGAGCTTATAAAAGCATCAAATAGTGGAGATAATAGTAAAGTTATAGAACTTTCAGGTGAATTAAGAAAAAATGAGAATCTAGTAGAGGAACATTTTGAAGCTTTAGAGATAGCTCAAAATAAATTAGATGAGATAATAGATGAGTATGATATACAACTAAATAGTCTATAAAATTAAAAACTAACTAAATAATAGTTAGTTTTTAATATATCTCTATATTCTACCACCAGCTTGAACACCCCATGTTGTTCTCCATCTAGTTTTAACAACACTTAATCCTGCTATTGCCACAAGAACTACAGCTGCAAATATTAAGAATCCTGCACTATATCCATCAAATGTACCTTTTGACCAACCAAGTGTTTTAATAAGTGCAGTACCACCAAGTCCTCCAGCACACCCTACAAGTCCTGTCATGATACCGATATCTTTACCAAATCTTTGAGGTACAAGTTGGAAAACAGCTCCATTTGCCATACCAAGATTTGCCATAATAAGAAATAGAACTAAAATAGCTACATAAAATGGTAACTTAACTGTTGCTGTAAGAGTTACAAGTGCAGCTACGGCTCCATAGAAAAAGTAAAGTGATTTTACTCCACCAATCTTATCTGCTGTATTTCCACCAACTGGTCTTAATATTGCTCCAGCAAATATACACAATGCTCCAAAATAACCAGCTATTACTTTTACATTTGATTCATCTAACACATCTAATCCAAATGCCCCCATATCTACAGAGTATGTATTCATAAGATAAACTTTCATATATCCTGCAAACCCTACGAATCCACCAAAACTAATAGCATAAAATAGTGAGAACCACCATGTATCTTTGTCACCTAATAGTTTAATATAATCTTTTACTTTTTTAGGATTTGATTTATATACTGATTCTGGAGCATTTTTAGCTAAGAACATATAAGCTATAAATACAACTATAGCCATAGCAGCACCTACACCAAATACACTATACCAACCAAAATGTTCAGCAATCTTTGGTGCAAACATAAAGTCAATAACAACACCAATATTTCCAGCTCCTGCGATACCTAAAACTACACCTTGAAGTTTTGGTGGATACCATTGTCCAGCTTGAGGAAGTGCAACAGCAAAAGCAGCTCCAGCAAATCCAAGTCCTAAAGCAACAATAAGAAGTATCTCATAAGTGATTGTATCACCCATAATATATGCAGTGATCAAAGATAGTATCACAACCATTTGAGAGATAAGTGCTGTTGTTTTTGCACCTAATTTATCTACCCCAAATCCTAATACTATTCTTAAAATTGCTCCACTTAAAATTGGCAATGATACAAGTGTAGCTATCTCACCTGAAGTTAAAATTCTACCATTTAATGCTAATGCTTCTGCTATCTCTGAAGCTAATGGCCCTAACATTGTCCATACCATAAAACTCATATCAAAATATAAAAAAGCCATAAACAACGTTGGTGCGTGTCCCTGCCCTTTTAAGTCTTTAAATCCTGCCATTTTATTTCCTTTAGTTACTAAATATTATTTTAGTTTTATTTGTGTGAATTATATCGTTTTTTTATTCAATATTAATAATAATTATGTATAAAAAATATACATCTAAACTCTATTACCTATTTTAAACCTATTATTAAAAATATACACACTAAGAAGTACTATAAAACTCATAATAACCATAATACCACTATATATATGTGCAGAATCATAATCCATCATCTCTACCATCTCATATATAGCAACAGATGCTACTTTTGTCTCACTTGGGATACTACCACCTACCATCAAAACAACACCAAACTCACCAACAGTATGTGCAAATGTAACTATTATAGCTGTTAATAGTGCTGGTTTTATATTTGGTAGAGCTACTTTTATTATAGTCTCAAACTTACTCTTACCACAAACATAACTAGCCTCTAGTATATTTTTATTTATAGATTCAAATCCACTTTGCAATGGCTGTACCATAAAAGGTAAACTATAAAAACAACTAGCAATAACTAATCCAGAAAAATTAAAAACCATCTGCACACCAAATGTATCCTCTACAAATTTTCCAAATGGTGAGTTGTGCGATAAAACCACAAGTATATAAAATCCAAGAACAGATGGTGGCAATACTATAGGAAGAGCAGTAATAGCTTCTAAAATAGGTTTAAATTTTGATTTTGATTGAGATAGATACCATGCAATTGGTACACTTACAATAAAAAGTATTAGTGTAGTAATAGATGCTAATTTAAACGATAATAAAAATGGTTCATAATCTAGATTTAAAACTGTTTCAATCATAACTACTACTTTACAATATACCCAAATCTTTGTAAAATAGTTTTCCCTTTTTTACTTAATATAAAATTGTAAAAATCTTTTACACCTCTATTATTTTCTCCATTTTTTAAAATAACCATACCTTGGTCTATAGGTGTATATAATCTACTATCTACCTCTATCCAATCTTTTTGTTGTTTATATTTTTTCATTCGTGAACTAAAAAGGGCAGATTTTGCAACTATCCCTATATCTGCTGCTTGTAAAGTGTATATTAGTGTTTGAGATATAGATTCACCATATATAAATTTTGATTTTAATTTTTTGTAATACCCACTATTTTTTATAACCTCCATCGCCGCTTTTCCATAAGGTGCTGTTTTTGGATTTGCTAGAGCTATTTTTCTAATAGTATTAGATTTTAGTATCTTTATCCCCTGGGATAGATCTAATCTATTTACACTAAAAAGTGCCAATCCCCCTTGTGCATAAACTGTAGGCTTTGATATAGCTATACCATCTTTATATAATCTTTTAGGATATTGCATATTTGCAGATAAAAAAATATCATAAGATGCACCATGCTTTATCTGAGCAAATAGTTTGCCACTTCCTGATAGTGTGATTTTGATTTTGTGATTTGGATATAATTTATGAAACTCTTTTTTAAGATCATCTATTGCATAACCTACATTTGCTGCAAGTGCTACTTTTATATTTGTTGCATAAGTAGATGAGATCAATGTTATAGCTAGTACTAAAGATCTAATTAACATCTTTAACCTTTAAAATATTAAATTTTTTGTATGTTAGCTAAATAATTGTAAAAAGTGATTTAAATATATTGGATAGATAATAAAAAAGCCCTTAAAAAAGGGCTTTATGAAAGATTACAGTCTAGACTCGTATCTTCTTAACATGTAAAGCTTTTTAAGCATTTTTTTCTTAGCATTGATTTTTTGTTTCTTTTTCTTTTCAGGATTAGATTCAAAATATCTTCTTGCTCTTGTTTCAGTAACAATAAGACTTCTGTCACATTGTTTCTTAAATCTTCTGTACGCTTCGTCGAACGATTCAGTATCTTTAACTTTAATTCCAGGCATAGTAAAATCACCCCATTTCTTGCATAGATTTGATCACTCTTGTGTTGACCATAGCTTAAATAGTAAGCGGATTGTATATAAATTTGTCTTAACAATACTTTAAGTATAATACAAAAAACTAAAATATATGGAAAAAATATGAATTTAACACATTTAGATAAAAATGATAGACCAAAAATGGTAGATGTATCTGCAAAAGATGAGACATGCAGAGTTGCAATAGCATCTGGTACTATAAAGATGAGCCAAGAAGCATTTGACAATGTGGTATCTGCAAACAATAAAAAAGGTCCAGTGATACAAACAGCAGTAATTGCTGCAATTATGGGTACTAAAAAAACTCCAGAACTTATACCTATGTGTCACCCCCTACTTCTAAGTGGTATAAATTGTGATGTGGAACAAATAGATGATCTTCCAGGATTTAAACTTATTGTTACTACTAAACTAAAAGGTCAAACAGGTGTAGAGATGGAAGCACTTACTGGTGTTAGTGTAGGACTTCTTACAATCTACGATATGGTAAAAGCTATAGATAAAGGTATGATAATAAGCGATGTTCAACTAGAACATAAAAGTGGTGGTAAAACTGGAGATTTTCAAAGATCGTAAAATATTTGACATTTTATAATTTTTTTTATATAATACGACCACTTAAAAATGTAAAGTAGGAAAATAGCTGTATTTATATAGTTATTGGCAATCAATATTTTGATTGTTTACGCTAGCCGAACTCATTTTTAGAAAAACAAATATTACAAAAGGAATTTAGAATGAAAAAAATTTTATTCTTAATGGTTGCTATTGCAACTGCTGCTTTCGCATCTGATGCAAATGTAGCTAACGAAACATTAAAAGCTTATTCAGTACTTGCTGCTGGTATAGGTCTAGGTCTTGCTGCTCTTGGTGGAGCTGTTGGTATGGGTAACACTGCTGCTGCAACTATTGCTGGTACTGCTAGAAATCCAGGTATGGGTGGAAAACTTATGACTACAATGTTCATTGCTTTAGCGATGATCGAAGCACAAGTTATTTATACACTTGTTATTGCTTTAATTGCATTATATGCAAACCCATTTTTAGGGTAAGCAGAAGATTAATTTCTTTTAAAAGCCAAGTGGTTTTATACCACTTGGCTTTTTTTATATCTATTAAGGATTATAATTATGAATATAGATCAATTTAAAGATAAAAAAGTTTTGTATGTTGAGGATGATCTATCTATAATGGGATCATTTACAAAAATACTAAAAAAAGTTTTTGGTGAAGTTATAACTGCACACAATGGTGAAGAGGGTCTTGAAGCTTTTAAACAAAACCAAGATGTAGCTTTTATCATTAGTGATATAAAAATGCCAAAAATGGATGGTCTTGATATGTTAGATGAGATCAAAAAAATAAAACCCGAAATTCCATCTATCCTTACTACTGCACATGGGGAATATGATTATTTCTTACGAGCTGAAGATGTTGGTGTATATAGATATATCCAAAAACCAATAAATATAAATGAGTTAATAGAAGCTTTAATAGCATATAAATCTTAAACAATCATATATATTTAACAATAATTTAGATAAAATCTCCGTTTTATTATAAAGGATGATTTTTGTTAAATTTTAAAGATAATTTAATAGGTTCAAGTGCCAAAAATGATATTTTATCTGGTCTTGTTGTTGCAGTTGCTTTAGTTCCTGAAGCGATTGCATTTAGTTTTATTGCTCAAGTTAGTCCAATAGTTGGGCTATATGCTGCTTTTATTTTAGGACTTATCACTGCTATTATGGGTGGAAAACCTGGTATGATTAGTGGAGCAACGGGTGCAGTTGCAATTGTTCTAGTTGGGCTTAGTATAACTGTTCGTCAAATGGCTGAAGCAAATGGTCTATCTGGATCTGAAGTCTCTTATGAAATAATACAATATATTACACTTACTGCTATTGTTGCTGGTCTTATTCAGATCACTATTGGTGTGTTTAAGATGGGTAAATTTATACGCCTTGTTCCTCAACCTGCTCTTCATGGATTTGTAAATGGTTTAGCTGTTGTAATTGCATCTAGTCAATTTAAGTTTTTAGATGGTGCTGGAGTTTCTATGTACCTGATTATTGCGGGAACTATGGCTACAATGTACTTCTTACCAAAAATCACAAAAGCGATCCCATCTGGTCTTGTTGCTATTATTGTTTTTACTTTAGGTGTTTATATCACTGGTATAGATACAAAACTTGTAGGTGATCTTGCAAACCTTACAGATTTTAAAGGGATGTTACCAACTTTTAGTATCCCTACAACACTATTTAGTCTTGATGCTTTAATATTAATATTACCTTATGCTGTAATTGTAGCTCTTGTAGGTATTATAGAATCTCTTCTTACTCTTACTGTTTTAGATGAGATAAGTGGCAAAAGAGGTAGCGCAAACCAAGAGTGTATAGCTCAAGGTTGTGGAAATATCACTTGTGGATTTTTTGGTGCAATGCCAGGATGTGCTATGATTGGTCAATCTATCATCAACTACACAAGTGGTGGTTGGGGAAGACTATCTGGAATCACTGCTGCTATTGGTCTTATGACACTAGTTGCAACTATGACAGATATACTAAATATAATCCCAGTAGCAATATTAGTTGGTATTATGTTTATGGTTTCTATTGGTACTTTTGAGTGGAGTAGTTTTGCAAGAATCACAAAAATGCCAAGAAGTGATGCTTTTGTATTAGTTACTGTTACACTTATTACTATAGTTGCAGATTTAGCTGTTGCTGTTATAAGTGGTGTTATTATCTCTGCACTTGTATTTGCTTGGAAACATGCTAAAGTAACTGCAAAAACACATACAGAGGAAGATGGTACTAAAGTTTATGATTTTGATGGACCACTATTTTTTGGATCTGTTAGTGCATTTAATGAAAATTTCGATGTAGTAAACGATCCTCAAAATATTATACTAGATTTTAAAGATGCAAGAGTGATGGATATAAGTGGAGTTGAAGCTATAGATGCTATCACTAAAAAATACAAAGAAGCAGGAAAAACAATCAAAATAAGACATCTAAGCAATGAGTGTAAACAGATATTAAATGATGCAAAACAATTTTGTACTTATGAGGAGGATGATCCTAAATACAAAGTAGCTTTTGATTACTAAAAGGGTACAAATATGCCAAAAATATATCAAGTAGGTGGGTGTGTAAGAGATAGACTACTAGGTATATCTAGTAGTGACATAGATTATGTTGCTGTTGGTTTTAGTGAAGATGATTTTTCCCATCTTCACAAGGTTGGTAAAGATTTCCCAGTATTTTTAGATGAAAATGGTTGCGAAATAGCACTTGCAAGAGTTGAAAAAAAAACTCATGCAGGATACAATGGTTTTGAAACTACAACAAAAGATGTAACACTTAAGGATGATCTAAAAAGAAGAGATCTCACTATAAACTCTATAGCATACGACAGCGATACCAATAGCTATATCGATCCATACAATGGGATAGAAGATATAAAAAATAAAATACTAAGACACACCTCAAGTGCTTTTAAAGAGGATCCCTTAAGAGTATTGAGACTTGCAAGATTTCAAGCAAAATTTCCACAATTTACTATAGCAAAAGAGACAAAAGAGTTTGTAAAACTTATGAAAAATGAGTTAAAAACTCTTCAAAAAGATAGAGTATATAAAGAGATTAAAAAGGTATCTCTTTTACAACATAGCAATCTATTTTTTAAAACACTACTAGAGCTTGAGGTATTAGATGTAGTTTTTCCAAATATTTACAATCTAACCTTGTGTAATGAGAATAGCCCATATCATCAAGAGGATAATGTTTTTATCCATACTATGATGGTTCTAAAAGAGCTAGAAAACCAATCTGAGCTTTTAAAAATAACTGCACTATATCACGATATAGCAAAACCGTTATGCTATGAAAAAAGTGAGGGTAAAACTGGATCTGGGCACGATAATATAAAATATGTAGAACCACTAATAGATATGCAAATACCAACAAAAATGAAAAAGAAAATGCTATTTCTTATCCAAAACCATATAAAAGTATATAACCTAGATAAAATGAGAGCAAAAACTATTGCAACATTTTTTGAGAGTTATAAAAAAGATAAAGATCTTTTTATAGACCAACTTATATTTGCAAGAGCCGATCAAAATGGAAGAATAGGAAAATCTAAGAAATTTGTAGATGAAAGTTTACTTTTAGATATATTTGATAAGATTAGTAATTATTCTCCAAAAGATTGGATAGAGACTCAAGATATATATCCTAGTGGAGATAGTATAAAGCAACATATACATAAAGTAAATATAAATATTGTAAAAACTTTATTCAAGGATATAAAAGTATGAAAATAGCTACTATTCAACAAAAATATCACAAAAACAAGAAAAAAACTATTAAAAAAACTATCTCTATGATAGAAGAGGCTAGTAAAAATGGTGTAGATCTTGTAGTACTTCAAGAACTTCACCAAACACACTATTTTTGTCAAAATGAAAATGTAGATAATTTTGATCTTGCATCTTCTTGGGAAGATGATAAAATTTTTTGGTCAAATGTAGCAAAAAAATATAGTGTAGTTCTTGTAACTTCCCTTTTTGAGAAAAGAGCAGCAGGGTTGTATCACAATACCGCAGTTGTATTTGATAAGGATGGTTCAATTTGTGGTCAATACAGAAAGATGCATATCCCTGATGACCCTGGATTTTATGAAAAGTTTTATTTTACCCCTGGAGATTTAGGATTTGAGCCTATAGATACAAGTATAGGAAAACTAGGAGTTTTAATCTGCTGGGACCAGTGGTACCCTGAAGCTGCAAGGCTTATGACACTAAGGGGAGCAGATATACTTATATACCCTACAGCAATAGGTTGGTTTGAGGATGATAGTGAAGATGAAAAACAAAGACAGCTAGACTCTTGGATAGCAGTACAAAGGGGACATGCTATTGCAAATGGGATACCTGTAGTAACTGTAAATCGTGTAGGATTTGAAAAAGATAATAGCAAAGTATTAAGAGGTACACTTTTTTGGGGTAACTCTTTTGTATTTGGCTCTCAAGGTGAACTACTAGCAAACGGATCTAGCGATAAAGAGGAGATAATCTATTGTGATATAGATCTATCAAGAGTGGAAGATGTAAGAAGATGGTGGCCATTTTTAAGAGATAGAAGAGTAGAGTCTTATGGTGATATTACAAAAAGATATATAGACTAAGGGGAAAAGTTGAAAAAAGGTAAAGTGATAGTTGGATTAAGTGGCGGAATAGATAGTAGTATGACAGCTTATATGCTCCAAAAAGATGGCTATGAGGTTGAGGGTGTATATATGAAACTTCACAATGTAATAGAAGGCTATCATGAAAAAAATATAGCAAATATAGAGCAAGTTGCAAAATTTTTAGATATAAAATACTCTATATTGGATATAAGTGATAAATTTGAAAAAGAGGTATATGACTACTTTGTACAAAGCTACATAGATGGAATCACCCCAAATCCATGTGTAAAATGTAATGCAACTATAAAATTTGGTGTACTTTTTGATGAAGCTATGAGATTAGGGGGTGATTTTTTAGCTACTGGACACTATGCAAAAACAGATGGAGAGTTTATCTACAAAGCAGATGATCTATCTAAAGATCAAAGCTATTTTTTAGGGCAAATAAACAAAGATGTAATACCAAAGTTAATTTTCCCTATGTCAAAATATACAAAAGAGTATATAAAATCAGTTGCTATGGATATTCCAGAGATAAATAGCATAGCAAAACAAAAAGATTCTCAAGAGATATGTTTTGTAGAGGGTGAATACACAGATATACTAAAAAAACATACAAATATAGATATGAAAGGGAAAACTCTTGATAAAGAGGGAAATGAGATAGGGCATCACAAAGGTTATATGCACTACACCGTTGGTAAAAGAAGAGGTTTTTATGTGCATGGAGCCCATGAACCACATTTTGTGATAAGTCAAGATATGAAAAACAACACCATAACTGTAGGTAAGAAAGAGGATCTAGCTATTGATAGTGTGAAGATAAATCATATCAATATGTTTATAGAAGATAAGAAAATTATGTGTGATGTTAAACTTAGATTTAGAAGTACAACTGTAAAATGCGAATTAACTTTAAAAGATGACAATGGTTATATCAAACTACTAGATCCTATATATGGTGTAGCAGTTGGTCAAGTTGCTGTATTTTATAGTGATGATAAACTTCTTGGTAGTGGTATCATAATCCAAACATCTAAAAATGAGGAATAAAAAAGTGGAAAAAGCGGTAAAAAAGATATTAAAACATATAGGTGAAGATCCAAAAAGAGAGGGTTTAGTAGATACACCTAAAAGGGTAAAAAAAGCATGGGAATTTCTATGTAGTGGGTATGATATGGATGCCCAAGCTATCATAAAATCTGCACTTTTTACAAGTAGCAATGATGAGATGGTGATAGTAAAAGAGATAGAGCTTTACTCTACATGTGAACACCATATGTTACCTATAATTGGAAAGGCTCATGTAGCATATATACCAAATGGTAAAGTGATAGGTCTTAGTAAAATTCCTCGAGTAGTAGATGTATTTGCTAGAAGATTACAGATCCAAGAGCAACTAACAGAGCAAATTGCAGATGCTATAAACGATGCTATAGATCCAAAAGGTGTAGCTGTGGTAATAGATGCAAGACATATGTGTATGGAGATGAGGGGTGTACAAAAGATCTGTTCATCTACAGTTACATCTGCATTAAGGGGTGTATTTAAAGAGGATAAAAAGATAAAAGATGAGTTTTTTAGTATATTGTCATTTAAATAGGGAGTGTAAAAAATCTATATCAATGTGATATAATTAATATTATAAAAAGGTGTAAAAACACCTTTTTATAAATGATTAATATAGACCGAAATGTATTCCATCTTTCATCTTATATAGTACTCTAAAGTTATCATCCATATCGTAAAATACTTTAAAGATCTGATCTGAATTTTTAAGATCTGTTAGTGCTTCCTCTATCTCTGTTGGTTTATATGAGCTAGGTTTCATAGGGATAATCTCACTATCAAGTCTCTCTAACTCTTTTGCAATAGAGTCTTCCTCCTCATTAATAGCTACTTCTGTTAATTTTGTTGCATCATGAGCTTTTATCTTATCTGCATGTCTTCTTAAGATCTTACATACTCTATCTGTTGCTATATCTATAGCACTATGTAGATCTTTATCTTTTTGTTTTACAACTACTGTATCTATATTTGCAATATTTAAAACATATTCAAAAGTTATTAAATTTTTTCCATGCTTTTGCTCTTGTGAAATAATTGCATTTACTGAGATAATATCTAAATTATATTTTTTAAAAATCTCTATTGTACTTTCTATATGAGCTTTTAAATCATCTGTTAATGTTATATGTCTTCCTACTATACTTGTATTCATAATATACTCCTAAATTTAATGTACAAATATTCTATCATAGAAAGCTTTAAATAGCAAGAAATTTTTATAGAGATCTTTATTTTTTAATATTTACAATAGATCCCATAGTAAAATAGTATTTATCCTCATTGATTTTAACAAATTCATACTCAATACCATCACTTACTTTTGCTATCTCATACATACCTATTCCACCACCTTTACTATGTGTATTCTTTCCAGATCTTCTGAGCTCTCTATATCTTTTTTTGATACCTGCTTTATCTAAAG
>Ga0256828_1001331_pt1 | contig 15510 bp, 13 predicted proteins | sample CV88metaG_FD_185993 | JGI IMG/M metagenome (GOLD analysis project Ga0256828, IMG submission 185993) | Hydrothermal vent microbial communities from East Pacific Rise, Pacific Ocean - CV88 | ecosystem: Environmental > Aquatic > Marine > Hydrothermal vents | place: Pacific Ocean: East Pacific Rise...
AGTTCTCTACCTATTCATATCGCTTCACGTCAGCATGCAGAAGCAAATAAAGCAACCTACTCTGAAGAAGATATTATCAATACACTGGACAAACGTCCTCTCACGCAAGAAGATATTGATCTGCTTTTTGATGATAGCAGTAAAAAGAGATTACAAAAACTACTTCAAGAGAAAAAAATAGCTATCAAAAACCTTGATAATATTGAGTTCTACATTCCAACAAAAAATCTTCATCGTAAAAGAGAAAAAAATTAGTATCTATCTTGTATAATAGAACAAATACTCTACAAGAGGATGTAAAATCATGAATAAAAGTATATTTTTCTCTATTATATTTTTCGTTACCCTACTCCTAAGTTCATGTGGAAAATCGACTCAATATTTGCAAACACAAGTCTCTGGTGCAGCAGTGGATGACTATATAGTCAATGCAAATATATCTTTTTATAAACTCGATGGTACAAAAGTTACCACTCTTTGTAAGAGTATAGACTTTGGTCTTTTCTCCTGTAATCTCTTGAATGTACTACCAAATGAAACATTATTGAGTGTTGTGAGTGGTGGATACATTGACAAAGATGGTAATAGAAGTACTTTAGCAGATCAAAAGCCATTTGATGGTTCACTCGCAGCTCTGAGCAGTCTGGATACAGGGATCATCATATCACCTATGACATCTAAAATCATTGCTGAAAGCTTAGGTATAGACTTTATAGTCGATACAGAGAACAATCTCTCTTATATCAATCAAAAATTAAATATAAATCAAGCACAAGCAGCTATTTTATCACAAGAAAATCAGACAATTATAGATTCTGAAAAAGCTCTTCTTCTCCCTCATATACTCCATACAAAAGATCAAACCCTTATCAAAGAGCAAGCAACTAATATCTCTAATACACTCGATCAAAATATCTCTCTTATAAATAGTATCAATATTACAAAAAATATTTTTCGATTACATATAATTCATCTCAATGATACACACTCTCATCTTGAACCTCTTGAACTTGCTATAGATATAGATGGTATAAAAACTTATGTCTATACAGGAGGTTATGCAAAAATTGCACAATTTCTAGAAGACAAAAAAGCAATAGATCCACAGGCTCTATCACTTATAGCTGGGGACAGTGTGCAGGGAACACTCTATTATACACTCTTTAATGGCTCAGCAGATGTAACTACAATGAATCTCATGCCAATTGATGCTATGACAATTGGCAATCATGAATGGGATAATGGGGCTACAAATTTTGCACACTACTTTGCATCAAAAGCAAATTTTCCTATCATAAGTGATGATATTGATGCACAGAATAATCCTACACTTAAAGATATTATAAAACCCTACATTATTAAATCTATTGATGGTCAAAAAATCGCTATTATTGGAAATTCAATTGACTCATCCTCCCTCTCCAGCCCTGGTCCAAGTATAGAGTTCTTAAACTACCTGACAAGTGCACAAAACTCTGTCAATACATTAAAAGAACAAGGGATAAATAAAATTATTTTTCTTACACACCTTGGTTACTCTACAGATAAATTCTTAGCACAACAGGTATCTGGCATAGATGTTATAGTAGGTGGCCATTCACATACACTTATAGGAAATTTTTCCAACTTGGGCTTAGTATCTGAGGGGCCATATCCTACTGTAATTTATAATAATAATGAAAGAACACTTGTTCTTACATCTTGGAAATGGGGTGAAGTAGTCGGTAATATTAATGTAGTATTTGATAAAGATGGCAGAGTAATTAATTACCTAGGAACACCTGTTATGCTTGTAGATGATACTTTTTTACGTAAAAATACTCAAGGAGAAAAAGTAGATGTAAATACAACAATAAAAGTAAAAATAGAATCAGAAATTGCATCCATGACAAATATTCAAATTCAAAAGGCTGATCCTGCAGTCGTAGCCGTCATCCAACGCTATAAACCTCAAGTAGATCAACTTATGCATACTGTTATAGCTCAAGCACAAACAGATCTAATCCATGTAAGACTCCCAGGAGACAGAGATCCAAATACTGGAGAAATTTTAGAAAATGGCTCTATGGTTATGCCTCATGTAACTCTTGCAATGTATCAAAAAGCCAAAAAAATTGGTAATTGTGATTTTACACTGCAAAATTCAGGTGGAGTCAGAACTTCTTTGCCACAAGGAGATATAACTATAGGAGAAGTCTACACAATGCTTCCTTTTGGAAATACTCTTGTAACTTTAGAGATGAAAGGAAGTGATATTTTAGAAATGCTTGAAGATTCAATCGATAGATCCCTGATCAAAAAAGAAGATACTGGGGCATTTTTATACTTTAGCGGTGCAAAAATCACCATAGATATAGCAAAGCCAGAAGGAGAAAGAATAGTTTCATTTCAAATTCAAAACAGTAATCAAGAGTGGATAGAGATAGATCCATCAAGAACCTATAGCTTAGCTACAAATTCTTATATAGCAAAAGGGCATGATTACTACTCACAAATGAGAAATGCTTCCAATAAAGTTGATACAGGTTTTGTTCTTGCAGAGATATTTATGCAATATACAAAAAATAAAAGAGTTCTCGACGTGATACAAGAACCTTCTATTCATATTATAGATTCAATATCTCAGAACTAAGATCCAATCTATGAAAGTTTTCTTGTATCCACTATCAATTTAACCTTTCCAGTTTTTGGATTTCGCTCTAGTGTATTTGGTTTTAGAATCTCTACTTTTACTTCACTAATAAGACCTTCACTACTCATGGAACGTAACTCTTTTGAGAGATTTAAAATAGCTTCTTTTATCTCTTGAGATATATCTTCAAAATCATCCTCTTTAGCTTCAACAAGTATAGTCAGTTGATCTTTATGATTATCTAACCTTATATTCATCTGAAAATGAGAACTCAAAATATCAAACTTATATATAGCAGAAGAGATAACATCAGGTGTAATATTACCCCCACCGATAATAACTATGTCATCATTTCTTCCAAGAAGTTCTAAAATACGTGTTTTTCTTCCGCACTGACATTCTTTTTCTACCCAACGACCAACATCTCCAACTTCATATCGTATAGTTGGCATAAGTGTTCTTTGCAAGTTTGTTACTACTATTTTACCTATAGTAGAATCTGTAATAGTTTCATTTGTTTCAATATCAAGTATCTCCACATAGTGAAGATCTTCATGAACATGATGTTCACCTCCACTCATATACTCACATTGATATCCAATAGCACCTGTCTCATTTGTAGTATAACCTGTCGATGCAAACTTCTCGACACCAAGTACTTTATGAAGATAATCTTTTGCCTCTTTAAAAAGATGCTCACCACCGGTTGAAACCTTTTTAATGACTAGATCGATATTGTGTGTTTCAACATACTCAGCAATTGACAAGAGTACTGATGGGATAGTAATGATTGCATTTGCCTTATATATTATTAGATTGTTTATGATTTCATCTAAAGAGTGATTTCCCGCTATTGGTAAAATCGTACATCCTGTATGCTCCAATGCCTGCGTAAAAGAGACAAAAGAGGCCCACATATTACCGGCAAATAAAAGATTTCCTACAACATCATTTTCATCAAAGACAGATAAGCCTAAACCCTTTCCTAATCTAACAGAATTAAAATGCTGCTCTTGAATCGTTCGATAAACACTTTTTGGTTTTCCTGTTGTTCCTCCACTTGAAAAGACAAAACCACTTTTACTTACATCCTCTGTCAAAAGTCCAGCTCCAGAAGGTGGTAGAAACTCTTTTAAATCATCACCAGTTAAAAATGGTAATTTTTTAAAACCTTCAAAATCATAAAAATCTATTCCACTATAGCGTTGTTGAAAAAGAGGTGATTTCTCTCGTGCAATATTCACTATATGCTTTAATCTATTGAGAGTTAATGTATCTCTTGCACTATTTGGAAGATAATCAAATCCATCTGCATTCTTATCATACTTTTTCCATAAAGGTCCAATCTGCCAATCAATCTCAAGATCATTTCGACTTAAAGATACCCATCGTAAAAGCTCACTCAATCCTCTTGTACCATCATGAGGTGTACCATGTTTTCGTGCAGACATTCTTCCTATCTCAACAAATCTATCTGCTCCAAAAAATGCCAACTTAGCCGCTATTTTTTTTGTTTTCTCTTCATGTGCGAGAATAGCTACAGTTTGAATGTACTCTCCCATAGATGAGACAACATCGACAACCTCATCAAGGTCATTAACAGCCTTTAAAAAGAGTGTTCTATTATGACATGAAATTTGAAACTCAGTACTACTCTGATAAACAATAGTACTTAAATTTGCTTTACTAAAGTAGTAATCACCATCCCCAATCGCTTTGTTAACTTTTGCAAGCTCTCGTACTTTTGTTATTTCAACAGCTTCATCATCATAAACATCACCCTGAGGAATCTCTTTTGCCCACTCATCATATGCTTTACCTATCTCAATTAAGAGCTCTTTTGCTGTATCTTCTCCCTCTACATAAATAGTGTGAGGAGATGAACAAGCAGACTGTTCCCACATAATCGCATCTTTTGCTATTAGCTTGGCTGACTCTTTTATACCTCGTTTATAAAGCATCTCTTTTTCAACCATCACAAAGCTGTATTTTGGACCATACTCTATAAGTTTCGTATGAATACCTAAGTTTCTTCTGTATGCTCTAATTGTATCTGCACCACCATAAACTACAATACCATCACATTTTCTTTTAATGATATTTTCAATACTGTCAGTACCACCCTTCCAGTTTATAAGTGCCATCGCTTTATGTAAAATACCGGTATAGTCAAAATCTTTTAGACTTTTTGCAAAAAGCACAGGAAATATAGGATCAACTGTAGACATTTTCATAATATTTACATTTTTTGTAACGATACCTTGAATAAGACTATCTACCCCACCAACAAATACATTTCCTGCTGATATATGCGATACAATTCCAAGAGGTTCAGCTTTTATATAACCTCTAAAATGTTTATTGTAGGTCCAGTCATCAAGATAGCTCATCTGTTCTAGATCACTTAAAAGTCTAGTTTGCATACCATCACGACTTAAAAGAGAACTCATCACTTTTATCCCCTCTGCGACCATCTCTTTGCTAAAACCTATACGAGGTGGAAGGTATTGAAGTGCGAGTTTTCTATACTCATACTCTTCATCCTGCCAAGCATCTGAAAGCTTTTGAAAGATATCTAAAATAGTATCTACTTTCAATGTTGCTATCTCTTTTTTGATCTCTTTTGCCTGTCGTAAGATCCCTTGTACATCTTCTGAGCTTAAGTGCTCTATATCTCGTAACTCTCCAAATAGATACAATTCCATGCTATCCTCCTATTCTTAAATCTTTAAAATGAATAATCTTATCAGTAATGGGACTTCTATCTAATTCCCCAATATTTACAAAAAGTACTTCAATCGTTATATAACCTATCTCTCGTCCTACTTTTATATCACTAATCTCTTCTTGTAAATTCTTTTTGATTTCTTCTCTATGTTGCTGTGATTTTTTTAAATCAGAAGATTCTACTTTAAGTGTGACTTTCATCTTATTCTCATCGATATCTTCGATAATAAACTGATAATTTGCACTGATACCATCAGTAGAAACGAGATCCTTAATGGCATTTTCAACAGACTCCATAGATATATAAGCACCACCTATCTTAAAATCTTCACCAGCTCGACCTTCAAGTATCAAGATAGGATTTTTATCATTACACTTACATGGTGTTGTTTTAAACCTTCCTACATCTCCTATACGGTATCTTATGATTGGTAGAGATGTTCGAGCTAAGTTTGTTACAATTATCTCCCCTTTTTCTCCATTTTCACAAAAAGAATCTTTCTCAAAATCATATATTTCTAAATATTGAAAAGCTAAAGGTACATGGTATTCCAAAGAGTCACATTCGCTACACTGATAACCCATTAATCCACAATCCGCACTTGTATAACCTAAAGCTTCAATATTAGCATTTGGGAAAGCTTTTTTAAGGTGTTTTTTTATCATATCACTCATATGTTCTCCCGCATAAGCTATCGTTTTAACAAAACTAGCATCAAGAGAATTTTTTAGTATGAGATCTGCCAAAAAGACAAAGATAGTTGGCAAACTCAGCATTGCTGTTGCTTTAAACTCTATAATATAATCCAATATCTTTTCCATGTCAATATTTGCAGAAATAGGAAGATGTGTAGCGCCTATCTTTTCTATCACATTTGCTACAACAAAAAATGATGGCCAAAGATTTCCTGCTACAAACAAATTAGCTACAATATCATTTTCATCAATTCCTATAAGCTTTAATGATTCAGCTTGAATCTTTTCAAATTCATTTAACTCACTATGTGTTAAAACACCATATCTTGCCATACCTGAAGATCCACCTGTAGATGTAATTACAACACCTTTTATCTCTTGAGTCAACATATCCTTACTTCTAGGAAAAGTATGTTTATAAAGTTCTCCTCTTGTTAAAAATGGAACCTCTCCCCACCTTGTGATATTTTCATATTTATTTTCATAAAACTTTGATTTACTTTTTGCAATTTTAAAAACTTCTTCTGCTTGTTTTTGAGATTCTTCTTTGTCAATATGTTTTATCATTTTATGTACCTATGTTTTTTATCAATTTGTAATTCATTAATGAATTTTAAATTTACTGTAATTAAATCTTTATCTACAGCTTTGGATAACTTATCATATTTTGCACTAAATTCATTAGAGCTTTTTTTAAGAAACTCTATCAATGTATTTTGATATTCCAAAGCGAGTTCTTCTTTTATATCTTCTGTATATATCGTAAACTCAAACAGAGAAACACCATCTTTTTGAATCTCTTTTACATCAAATAAGCCACCATAGCTCATCTCTTTTAATGAGGAAAGAAATTTATCTATTTCATGTATATTAAGATTTGTACCATAAAAGATTATACTATCACTGACTCTTCCAAATACATACAATATCTCATCAGGAAGTGTGGCATATAATACACTATCGATATACTCCTTAATATCTCTTTTTTTAAGAATACCACCTCTATCTTTTGTGTTGTAGCGGACAAGAGGAATAAATTGATCTTTTGTAACGATCAATTCTCCCTCTATACTCTCTATAAATGCTTTTTCATTCCTAACAAACATCATTGGAGCTTCATTCGTTTTAAAAAGTTTCTGTAGAAGCTCAGAATGATTATTAAAAAATTTTCTCAACTTTACAGTCTCTTCAGATTCAATACCCAAATCACCAGCATCTGCAGAACCATAGCCTGTTTTTATACTATAGATATACTTCCTATCATGACCGAACTTAAAAGCGATATCCTCTCTAAAATCTTCACTAAAATATTCGCCAACAACAGGAAATGAAATTTTTCCTTGAAGTAAGGAGTCATCATCTTTCACAAGGGCATAAATAATATTTATACTAGAAGGATTACATATCCAAAGTATCTGATCATAAAAAGCCCCAAACTTTTGTGCTATTTCAGCTGCTTCTTTCAAATCCAAACCCGGTGTTGCAAGAGTAACATGCTCCATATCGGAGGCCATTGCTCGCAAAGTAGTGGCTATCTGCATACCTCCTATCCATGTCCCAAAGGCCAAAGAGATAATAAAAAGTGTTTTTTGTCTATCTATACTATACTCTTTAATAAATATCTGCTTTATTATTTCTAAATATGCACGCTCATCAACTGCCTCTTTTAACCAAAAAACAGATCCACTCTTTGAAAAACCACTTGATGTTCCAATTAAAAAAGCATTCGAAATATCTTCTTGCGCCAACTCTTTCATAGGGTACTTTAAGAGATAATTTTCTTTATCACAAAGTGGTATATCACTCCATTTTTGAATATCTTGAACGTTATTATCTTCCAAAAATTGTTGATATGCTTTAACATTCTTTCTCACCTTGTCAAAGAAATCAAACATTACATATCCTTTTTTGCTGTTCTTCATCCTTTCTCTTAGACTCTCTAATCAATTCCGTAGCACTGATAGCACACCCTTCATGTTTTTTCAGCCCTGCTCTGCCTTTTAGAACAATATACTTGCCTTTTATCCCACAGGGACAATCTGAATAGGTAATGGCATAATCTGTTGCTAAAATACTATGTGCAGGTTGCGCATAATTATATGGACTCATTACATGTAACAAACCTTTTTTTCCATCTTCTAACAGATCAAGAGTTCCAGGTTTTCTTATAAACACTTTTGAGTAGATAGGTACATGAAAATGATTATATTCGCATGTTACATAAGGCACTCCATGTTCCACAAAACCATATATATCTCTGATTTGTAAACTATCTATACCTAAATACTCTTTTGTTAATGAAGCAAACTCACTAAAAGAGATCGCTTTATCCTGAGCACTTTTCCATCCACCAGCTAAAATAATTAAACTTTTTTTGGGAAAATCAAATTTAATACCTTTTTCTTTCATATATAATAGTGTCTCGTAGATAAATGCCGGAAAGCCAATAATTCTTAATGCATTATCTTCTTTGGAAAACGTTTCAAAAAATTTTACACACCGTTCTTCACTAAAAGATGCTTTTGCATTCGCATCAGCATCTATAGCAAATACCTTTCTTTTTGCAGGAGCAAATGTAGCGTACATCTGGTGTGCGTGAGCTGCACCTTTACCTTCAGAGACAGCAGGAGAATAGGCGAAGATAAGATAATTCACCTCTTCGTTACTAATGAGACCATATGTCTGCATAATTTTTTCTCGCATCTTATCTTGCCTTTTCTTTGAATCAATATCCCAAGATATATGACTCTTTTGGCCACTTGTTCCACTCGAAGTATAGGTTGCGACAATATCTTGTTTATCTACAGAAAGAAGGTCATGCCATTTAAAAGCATCAGCAATTATATGGGGAACTTTATATAGATCATCAATAGTTTTTACATCATTAAAACTAAAATTTTCATTATCACAGATATTTTTATAGACTTCATTATGCTTATAATGATAAAGAGCTGCCTCTTTCATCGCTTCAAAAAAAAGATTTTCACTCTCAGAAGTATGATTTAAAGCATCTTCAAGCTCAAATAATTTATCTATATATCTCATGTAGCATCCTTTTTAAATTAATTTTGATTTAATTTTTTTACTTTTAAAATCCCCAAAGCACTTACTATTATGAATATGCCACTTATATAAAGGACATTATGAAGATCAAACCACTCTATAAAAACACCCATAACTCCATAACTAATAGGTTGTAAAGATATAGAAATAGCAGTTACTAATGCCATAATCTTCCCTTGGCTTTTCTGAGGTAGCCTTTTTTGATAGATGGAAATTAAAATAATATTAAAACCATTTAGTACTACCCCAATTATAAACATAAATAGCAATATAAAATATAAATTTTCAAAAAAACCCAGACTAATAAAAGATATTCCCATTAAAGATAAACAAAAAAGCAAAAAATGTGTAGCTTGAAACTCTAACTTGATTGATGAAAAAACCAATGAACTAAGCAGCATTCCAACACCCAAAGCACTCATAAAATAGGATATATAAGCGGCATCTCCTCTAGCTAACAAAGGAGCTACAATTACCAAAGATGAAAAGAAAAAATTAACAACAGCCATCTTTGAAAGCATTTTAGATACTATTTCATACCTTTGCACCAATTTAAAACCACTTTTAAGATCTTCAAATACTGTATTTTCAATATTTTCTGGCTTATGATTTTTATCTTTAATACCTATTAAAAAAAGAACAGAAAATAAAAATAGAAGACCAGCTACTAAAAAAGCGTGAACAACACCTAAAAAAACTATGAGAGTAGAACCAAAAAGAGGACCAATGATAGAACTTAAACTTGCACTAATCTGTCCTGTTGCATTTGCTGCAGTAATATCCTCTTTTTTAACTAATTGAGGTAAAATTGACATTGATGCAGGATTGAAAAATGCAGATGCCATAGAGATAACAACAGTCCCCATCAATAGAATCATACTATTGAGTTGATCAACATATGCCAAATAAGCAAAAATACTCAGTGTTATCATTCTAATAAAATCTGCACTAAAAAGAATCACTATCTTATTATGTCGATCAATAAGAGTACCTGAGAGTGGAGAGATAAAGACAGAAGGTAAAGAAGAAGCTATCATAATCATTCCAACCATAAAAGCAGAATTGCTCCATTTATATATAAGCCAAATCATAATTAAGGAGTGCATTCTTGCAGCCAATTCTGAAGAGATCGTGGCTATCCAAAATTTAAAAAAAGTAGGATATCGTCTAAAAAGATCTATCATTGTAATACTCTTTGTCTCTCTGATGAAATATAATTAAATATTTTTCTTGCTTCACTAGAATAAATTTTAATTTGTGATTCATCTATAATTCCGTTAAGATACTCAAACCGAATAGCATCCTGATTATTAATAATGGAAGGATGAATACCTGTAAAGAAAAATTTTTCCTTCTCTACCCTTTCTATCAGATCATCTATATCTGTCTCTTCTACTGTTATGTTTAAAAATATCACATCAGCTTTTAAGCGAAAAATTAAATTATAAAAAGCCTCTTTTATTTGCTTAAAATTATCTTGTGCTATTTTTTCTACATTAATCGTTCCTATACCCCAGTATGAAGAATAGTTTGATGTAACTTTTCCCTCTTTTAGAGTTTTTTTTCTATTGATTATTTTATATGGTAATGATATGTTCTTGTAAATTTCTTTTACAATTGCTCTATGCCTATTAGGGATGTTAATGGTTCTTTCTCTTTTTTTAAGTGTCTTGAAATAGAGAACACAACTCCCTCTTTGGGATAAAGTTTTATCTGCTTGTTTAAAATTCATTTTTTGAGGAACAAGGCCAAAAGAAAATCCACAAACATGAGAACCAAAATCTTCATTTACTTGTTGAGAGAAGGTGTGTGTGGTTACGGGTTGGGAAAAGATACCTTCCAAACCTAATTCTCTGGCTTTATTTTCTACTAGATTCCTCATTTTTTTCATCAGGCCAAAACTTCTGTATTTTGGTGCGACTACAGCCTGTCCTGATTCTGCAACCATCATAAGATTAGGTCGTTCAAGCCCATAGTGACCGACTATCTCATCATGTAGCTTGTCATAACTCACAATAGAAATCAATTCTCCACTTTTATTAAGATTTAAAATCTTATCTGGATAGTAAAGATCTTCATTTGGATATGTGTAGCCATAAGTTCTATAAATAATCCTCGCTATTTTTATAGCATCTTTTTCTTGAAAAGTTCTTACTTCTATGTCATCTTTATTTACCACATATTTATTTTCAATTCTCTCTTCACTTTTTTCAATATCAAATATATTTTGAAAAGGAAGATTAAATGAAAGCCGAAACTCCTTACCCTGTGAACCATGATTTATCCATACAATATGATCAGTATATTTTTTAATTAAAAAAAGTTCTAGACCCTCGGCAGAGAGCTTTGATACATCATACTTTTTTTCTAATGTATTATCAAACGGCAAGCCTTGATCAAAAAATGAAATAATAAAAGAGGAAGAATCTTTGGATATTTTTACTTTAATATCTTTCTTTTCATTTTCTTCAAAAGAATTTTTTATAAGATACGAAAAAGCTTCCTCACAGACAAGCTCCAATTTTGATAAAATCTCTTTCTTATCCAAACCATACAGTTTTGCATTTTCTATAACAAAAGCTTGTAAAAGATATATATATTGATAAGTATTTGGAACGATTAGAGTAGTCATATAAGCTCTTATCCTCAGATACTAGATTTATGTAATAAAAAAAACATCTTTCTTTAAGTATATCATAGATTTGAATCTAAACAACTGAAGGCATAAATGCTGTACACCACCACCTAAAACAGCAATATTTAGTCGATTAAGGTTACTTTTCGTAATATAACTCCGCCGTTGACACTCTACAAAAGTGATCTTTCCTATCATGTTAAGTGGAAGTAGCTCTTTATATGCCGGTATCAGATTTGATTTGTGTGTTGCAACTCAAAGCTTTATGAGTTGAAAACTGTTTAAAGACTTGAATATACTCAGGGCTTCGAGTATTTTTATTGATCTCTCTTTTAGCATAAGGTATTGTTAAAAAGTAGTATTATTGCCAGAGATTTTGATTAAAGATTCCTAAAATAATAATTTTGTTATTTGTTTTATCTATCTCAAATGGTATAGTATAACCTTTAAATATAAGCTCTCTGATATTTTCATCATTTAATTTGAATCTTTTTCTATGTATATAAGGATTTTTTGGGATTTGGTTTATTTTTACAAGGAGTTCATCATAAAATGCCAAAGCACGATTGACACTGTCTTTTGCTATAAAATCAACTATAGCTTCAAGTTCATCTTTGAATCTTGGTGATTTTTCTATTATCAAAGTTGAGCTACCAACTTTTTTCTAATATTATCAAGACCATCCATAAGCGGAGTTGTTTGCATTTTACCACTTCTATATTCAGCTACTCTTTTTGCTATCTCATCATCAAGTGAATTTTTTAACTCAACTGCACCTTTTGGCAAGGATGCTATAAAGTTCTCAACTTCTGAGACATACTTATCATCTACATTTAGCATCATAGTCATCTGAAGCTCCTTGTTTTCGCTTTTCATGTAATTATAGCATATTTGAGATTTTTCTATATCTTAAACAGTGGTTTTATTGCTCTGTTTTTTATTTTCCTTTGAGTGTAATATTGTGCTATCTGTTCTTGTTCAAAATTTTTATACATTGTAGTATTCATCCTGTTTTTATCTCATAAAAATAGCTTTGGGACTTGGTATTTGAATGGTTTTATAAAGTTTATTAAAATGTAACTTTTAACTCACTGTGCCAATTTTAGCAGTTCGTTTAACATATGTAATTAGTAAATAGTGATATCTTAAAATATATTTGTATCTAACTAGGGAACATTAGGTTATAATTTTATACTCAGGATTATTATTGTTATTAGTACTTTGAAGTGGCTCCAGATACTGGAAACTATTGACTAAATCTTTCAATACCGTTATATACCCTTATATCGAAGTTTCACACTTTAAGAAATATCTATAAAGAGGATTTATTAGGTATATAATGGCACCGAATTGGCACCGAAAATATTTTATATCTTATAAATCATTTTTATACTAACTGAGTCCTCTTCGGAAGTAGCTAGTTTTGTAAATCCGTTTCTATTGTAAAACTCTACAACTGGTTTACAGTTAAAAGCATCTACTAAAATATATCGTCCACCTATGATTCTTTGTGATGTCTCTATCATGTCAATAGCAGTGAAAAGTAAAAGATTTCCAAGATTTGAACCTATATATTTATCACTTAATCCTAGTTGCCCTATAAGGTAAAAATAGACACATTTTCTGTCTTTTGAAAATCCATCTATCTTCTTAATCATCTCTTTAGATATACCATCTGTTAAAATTGGCTTTATTGTTAAAGTAAAATAACCAACTATTTCAGGAGTACTAAGTTGGTTGTTGATAAGCAAATGAGTTCTTGCATTTCCTCTCTCATCTGAGTCTATCGCTTTTTGAGATAAGTATTCTTCTAAGTCAAGATTTTTACTACATCTAAAAGTGCTGATTAAATCATGTTTATTCTCTACCTCACTAAGTGTAACCAAATCAAGCGAAGCAAAGAACTCTTCAGGGTTACTTTTATGCAGAAGCTTTTTCCTTCTCTTTTCTTAATTGAGCAATTTTTTGCATTACACTTTTTCTTTCTCTATCAAGCTTTTGTCTCTCTTGACTTTGCGAGAACTCTTCACACTTCTCAATTGATTTCAAAGAGTCACTATTTAGATGGATATCTTCATAAAATACTGATGTCATAATACCCCTCCATTTTGTTTATTTAGCCTAATTATAGCATATTGTTGAAAACGAATTAAATTCATTTGATTAACCTATATACTTTTTAGACTCTACAACAATTTTATCTACGAATAGTTTATGTTTTTTCGTATATTCCATCATAATATCTTGTGAAACAATTTGTTCAAGATTTTGTAATGCTTCTGTATTTATTTTCTTAAATAATTCGATATACTCGTTATACTCTTGATTTAGACTTGGAAAATAGAACCTAATTATCATACCTATCCTTGCTCCTGTATCTTGTGGTAAAGAGCGATGTATAATCGGTTTTATGTTTTCTTGCAGAACAAGATCCATGAGAATGAATACTTCTTCTAATTTTTGTCTTTTGAAATCTTTTAGTTTATTTTTCCTCTTTTTATTTTCGATGAATATATCTCCTAAGTTCAAATCATAAATGCAATTTTCTTGAAAGATGGTGAAGAAGGGGTTAACTGAAAATAAGTTATCCTTTTTTTGCTAAAAACAAGGAAAATTATTTATGAGAAAGTTCAAACAGTTAACCCTAAAAGAAAGATACATTATTTCAGCTTACAAAGAGGCAGGGTACAGTCAAAAATATATAGCGAATTATATAGGTGTTTCAGAGTCAACCATCAGTAGAGAGATAAGAAGAAACTCTGTTGATGGAGAATACCATCCTGAGCATGCAGCAGTGATAGCTCACAAACGACACAAGTATAAATCCAAACATATAAAACTCACCAACAAAGTAAAAAACTATATCAAGAAAAGACTTAAAGAGGATTGGTCATCAGAACAAATCAGTGGAGTGATGAAAAAAGATAAAATAGCTTGGGTATCCCATGAGACAATCTATCAGTATATCTACCACAATAAAAGCTGTGGAGGTAAGATGTATCTACAACTCAGACACAGAAACAAGAAGTATCATAAACGAGGTACAAACTATGCAACAAGAGGAACAATCAAGAACCGTGTATCTATTGAGAAAAGACCAAAAATAGTGGAGAAGAAATCTCGTGTAGGAGATTGGGAGATAGATACTGTTATAGGAGCCAACCATAAAGGAGCTCTTGTAACTATCGTTGATAGAAAATCAAAGTTCACGCTTATTAAAAAAGTACCAAGCAAACATGCAGAAATAGTTACTAAAGCTATTGTAGAGATGCTACAACCTATTAAACAACTTACTCATACTATCACCAGTGATAATGGCAAAGAGTTTGCATACCATGAAGAGGTATCAAAAGCTCTTGATACAAAATTCTACTTCTGTAATCCTTATCACTCTTGGGAAAGAGGACTCAATGAACATACAAACGGTTTGATACGACAGTATCTACCAAAACAAACAGATTTTACACAGGTGAAAAGAAAGCAGATCCGCTTCATTCAAGATAGACTCAACAATAGACCTAGAAAGTCACTTGGGTATAAAACTCCATCTGAGGTTTTTTATGCTAGAGTTTCAAAAGTAATGGCTGCTTAATTTGAGGTGGAAATTGCATTTATTGGTTGAATGGGCGGGAAATATTTAGTGACACACTTGGGCACAATATGGGCACAGTAAGTAAATAATTTAGTTGAAAAGTCCATGTATCAGGGGTTATAAAAGAAGTGGCTCCGGATACTGGATTCGAACCAGTGACCAAGT
>Ga0256828_1001332_pt1 | contig 15501 bp, 14 predicted proteins | sample CV88metaG_FD_185993 | JGI IMG/M metagenome (GOLD analysis project Ga0256828, IMG submission 185993) | Hydrothermal vent microbial communities from East Pacific Rise, Pacific Ocean - CV88 | ecosystem: Environmental > Aquatic > Marine > Hydrothermal vents | place: Pacific Ocean: East Pacific Rise...
ATTTTATCCCATTTTTTAATTATTTTTTTAAGTGCTTCTGTATTATCTCTATGACATAGTTTATAATCAGCTGTTGCAATACCTGCATTTCTTAATACAAATGATGTTTGAAATTTATCTTCTGTTAGAGCAAAAGCCTCATAAGAATTTATCATAGGTATAACTCTATTTAATGCTTGATACAGATACATTTGGTATTGTGTTTGTTGCCCTGCATTATATGAAAAAAATAGATCAAGTTTATCTACTTTTATATTATCAGGTGTAATAATATGCCCATTTTTAGATACACAATCATGTAATCTAAGATCATTTATCGTATCAATATCTCTGTCTTTTAGTTTTTTGATAATTTTTTTGGCAATTTTGTCACCACCACCATTACTATAAAGCCACATACCAATTGTTCTGCTCATTATTTTCTCCTTTAGAAACTATATTTTTAAATTTTATCTAATTTTTACTTAAAAATTGTTACTATTAGGTATGAAAAATAGACAATTATATATAGATCAAGAAGCTGTTGCTTCATTGGGATTATTACAAGATGGTATTTTAAAACCAGTTACTCATTTAATGAATCAACAAGAGATGGAGGAAGTAGATGCTACTCAACATTATAAAGGTAGTAGTTTTCCTATTTCATTTATTTTAGCACCAAGTGGCAAGATCAATAATCAAATACTTCAAACAATAAAACCTAAAGAGAAATTAGACTTAGTATGTGATGGAAAAATATGTGGATATATTATTGCTAATGAAGTTTTTCCTATAGATAAAGATCAAAGAATAAAACTTATTTATGGTACAAATAATCCAGAACACAAAGGGGTGAGAAATACATATAAAAGACTTGGTGATTTTGCTGTTTGTGGTGATTTTTATGTTGATTTTAAAGATATAAAAAATAATAAAAAACTTATAGAAGATAAGATACAACAAACCAATGCAAAATCTATAAGTGCCATAACATTATCAGCAAAACCATTTCATAGGATTCATGAAAGACTTATAAGAACAGCTTTAGTTAAAAATGACTTAATTGTTATTTTTTTACTCAAACCTTATTCAAATGATAATATAACTTTTAAAACAAGATATAAAACAATTAAATATTTTTGTGATAATTTTTTATTACAAGATAAAGTTGTATTAATACCTTTAGAAAATACATATATTTTTGGAGGATTTAATGAACTCATAGTTAATGCAATTGTTGCAAAAAATTATGGTTGTACAAATCTACTTGTAGGTAAAAATTTCTCAAGTTTAGGTGGATTTTATATACATGATGAATTTAATTCAATTTTAGATACTTTAGAAGGTATAGATATAAAAATTGATATGATTAGCGATTTTGTATATTGTGAAAAATGTAGCACACTCGTAAGTACAAATGTATGTCCACATGGTAGTCATCATCATATTAAATATGATAATGAAGCTATTATGGAACTACTTCAGATGGGTATGATGCCACCTACAATTTTAATGAGAAAAGAGATTAGTGCTATTGTATTACAGGATTTATTTCCAAAAAGAAAAGAAAAATTAGAAAGAATTAATCAAAGATTATCTTTAAATAGTGGTTTATTAGATGATGATAAAGCAAATAATTTTTATGAAAATCTAATGAATTTATATCAAACATCATCTTTAACATAATGAAACTTTTATTATCTACTTTAATAATCATATTCCTTATAGGTTGTAGTTCAAAACAACCTATAAGAACAACCAAAGCAACTATTATTTTTAAAACTCCATTAATGAAATTTTATGATCAAGGATTTTTAAATTATCATAATGACTATATAGAATTAGCTATTTTCAATGCGGGAAATATTGTACTTCATCTTGATATTTATAAAGATCAAATATGTCAAGGTACAATGCAATGCTTATCATCTAAAGAATTTAATCAAAAATACCTATCAGAAAGTTATAAAGATACTTTTTTATATGACTTATTCAATCAAAAAAAAATATATTTCAAAGACAAACCCAATCATATATTAATTAAAGTAAAATTTTAGTATCATTCCGTATGGCACTAATAGACTTACAATCAATCACAAAACAATACGATATAAAAACTATATTAAAAGATATAAATTTTACACTCCAAGAGAAACAAAGAGTAGCAATTATAGGGCAAAATGGTCAAGGTAAATCAACTTTGATGAAAATAATAACAGGGGATGTTGAACCAGATAGTGGAGAGATTTCAATAGATAAATCTGTTAAAATAGAAATGCTTGATCAACAACCAAAATTCAAAGATAATTTAACGGTACGAGATGCTATAGAGGAACAACTTGTTGAACTTAAAGCTGCACAAAGAGAATATGAAAATATCACAGCAAAATTAATCAAGGATTATGAAAATCAAGAATTATTAGAACAACAATCACAACTTATAACATATTTGGATCATCATAATGCTTGGGATTTGGATAATAAAGTTCAAAGAGTTTTAGAAGAATTTTCACTTAAAGAATATGAATATAAAGATGTAAATCTTCTAAGTGGAGGAGAACAAAGAAGAGTTGGACTTGCAGGATTAATCCTTAAAAAACCAGATGTTTTATTGCTAGATGAGCCTACAAACCATCTTGATGTTTATATGGTAGAGTTTTTAGAAGAGATACTTTTAAAAGAAAATTTTACACTTTTGTTTATCTCTCATGATAGATATTTTTTAGATAATATAGCTACAAATATTATAGAAATAGATAATGCTCAACTCACAAAATACAAAGGTGGCTATAAAGATTATTTGGAACAAAAACAACAAATGATTGAAAATCTTGAAAAACAACATGAAAATCTTATTAGAAAACTAAGAGAAGAAGCTCACTGGATGCAACATGGAGTAACTGCAAGAAGAAAAAGAAATGAACTTAGAAAAGAGAACTATTTTAAACTAAAAGAACAAGTGAAAAAAAATCCAGCTAAAATCAACAAAATGAAATTAGATATTCAACGAGAACAAAAATCATTTAATCAAGGGGAAACTCAAAATAAAAAGAAAATGCTTTTTGAACTTGATAATATAAGCATAACACTTGGTAATAAATTATTAATCAAAAATTTTACAACAAGAATTTTACAAAAAGATACAATAGCAATCGTTGGACCAAATGGAAGTGGAAAATCTACTATTTTAAAAATCTTTTTAGAAAGACTTAAAGTTGATAGTGGAACTTTTAAAAAAGGTAATTTCAAAGTTGGATATTTTGATCAACATAGAGAGATGCTTGATGAAACCAAATCAATTATGCATGTATTTTGTCCAAATGGTGGAGATAGAGTTGAACTAAATGATGGTAGAAATATGCATGTTTACGGATACTTAAAGAACTTTTTATTCCCAAAAGAATATCTTGACAAAAAAGTATCTGTTTTAAGTGGTGGAGAAAAAAACCGTTTAGCTTTAGCTTTACTTTTTACTAAAAAATTTGATGTATTGATTATGGATGAACCAACAAATGACTTGGATATCCCTACAATCAATATACTTGAAGAGTATCTAATCAATTTCCAAGGTGCTTTGATTTTCGTATCACACGATAGATATTTTGTAGATAAGATTGCCAAAAAACTTTTTATTTTCAAAGGCAATGGTGTATTAGAAGAGAGTTATCAAAAATATAGTGAATATCTTGAAGATGAAAAGGATGAACAATATATTTTAGAGATGGAAAAACAAGAAGTTAAACAAAAAGAAGAAACTAGAAAAAAAGAGATAAATAAACAATCTCAACCAAAGAAAAAATTAACATACAACGAACAAAGGGAATATGATAATCTTCCACAAGAGATTGAAAAATTAGAAGATCAAATGCAAGATCTAAATAATTGCCTTAGCAATCCAATATGTTACGAAGAAAAAGGGTTATTAGCAACTTCACAAGAATTGGATAAAATAGTAAAAATATATGATGAAAAAGTTGAAAGATTTTTAGAACTTGAAGAGATGATTGAATCATTTGCATAAGGGGTAGATATGGATAAGTCAATTATTACAAATAGTTTAGCTTTTATTTTACTACTTGGTGGTTATATACTACATAATCATATAGTTTATACTATAGGTATTTTTGCTTTTAGTGGTGCTATTACAAATTGGTTAGCTGTTTATATGCTTTTTGAAAAAGTACCATTATTGTATGGTAGTGGTGTTATTGAACTTAAATTTCAATCATTTAAAGATTCTATTTCAAATCTTATTATGACTCAATTTTTTACTCAAGAAAATATGAAAAAATTTTTAGATGATGAATTAAACAAAACTTCAAAAATAGATTTTACACCATTGTTAGAAAAAACAGATTTTTCAATAATATTTGAAAATCTAAAATCAGCTGTAATGCAATCATCTTTTGGTGGTATGTTAGGAATGTTTGGTGGAGAAAAAGCACTTGAGCCTTTAAAAGCACCTTTTGAAGAAAAAATGAAAAGTTCTATTAATACTATTGTTCATAGTGATACTTTTCAACAAGCTTTACAACAAAATCTAAACAATGAAAATATAACAAATGAGATGTATGAAAAAATAGAAAAAATAATCTATCTACGAATGGAAGAATTAACCCCAACTATGGTTAAAGATATGGTAAAACAAATTATTAAAGAACACTTAGGATGGCTTGTAGTTTGGGGTGGAATTTTTGGTGGACTTATTGGGTTAGTCTCATCTATAATTATATGATTTTCAGTTCCAAGCAAGTATATTTTTGTATAATAATATAAAACTATTTATAGGAAATAATAATGCAATATTCTAAAAACTTTTATCAAATTAAATCAAATAAAGATATTTTCCAAAAACTTTTAAAAGAAAAAGATATTATAGGATATTATAATCTTCCATTTCAAGATATAAATCAGATAGAAGAATATGCAAAAACTATAAAACAAAAAGATATAGTTGTAATAGGAATTGGCGGAAGTAGTTTAGGGACTTATGCTATTCATAAGTTTGTACGACATAATACAAATGATAAAAAAATACACTATTTAGAATCAACAGATCCACTTGATATTATGACAAAAATAAAAAAAATAAATTTAGATGATGCTTTGTTTATTGTTATTAGTAAATCAGGTACAACAGTAGAAACTATAAGTATTTTTAAATATTTACATTCGTTAGTACAAATAGATAATTCAAACTGTGTAATAATTACTGAAAATGGTACAAAACTTGATAAATATGCAAAAGAATACAATATAAAACAATTTGAAATACCAAAAAATGTTGGTGGTAGATTTTCAGTTTTTAGTGTTGTAGGGCTTTTGCCTTTAGCAATTGTAGGAGTAGATATTAAAAATCTTCTAAATGGTTGTAAAATGATATATAATAGTTTTTTTAATCAAGAAAAATATTATGATCTTCTTATGGAAAAAGGACGATTTTTAGTAGAAAATAAAAATAGATTTAATATAAATATTATTTTTAGTTATTCAGCATTACTTGAAGGTTTTAATAAATGGTATATTCAACTATGGGGTGAAAGTTTAGGTAAAATCAATATAAATGGTACAAAACAAGGATTAACACCAATAGGACTTTTAGGACCTGTTGATCAACATAGTTTTTTACAACTTATTATGGAAGGTACAAGAGATAAAACTGTATCTTTTATTAAAGTTGATGATTTTGAACATGATATTTCTATCCCTAATATTTCATTAAAATATCTTGAGGAATTGGACTATCTTAATAATATCAAATTCAATGAACTAATCAATCATCAAGCAGATGCTACAATAGAGGCTGTACAAAACTTAAAGACTATCCCTTATGATATTATAACAATTGATAAAATTGATGAATACAATATTGCAAAACTTATGTTTTCATATGAACTCCTTACATCAATTGTTGGTGCTTTTGTACAAATTAACACTTATGATCAACCAGGTGTTGAAGCTGGTAAAATTATTTTAAAAGAAAAATTATCTAAACAATCTTTTTAGATAAAGTTTTACCATGTTCTACTAATAAAGCATGAAATTCTTGATAAATTTTATAATTAGTTGTTAAATTATTTTCTATCAAAGCTTTTATATCTTTGTATTTTGCATTTTGATTAATCAATCCATACTGTAAAAAAATTCTTTTTGTGTAAGCATCAACTTTCATAGATGGTTGATTATACCCAAAAAGTAAAATAGAATCAGCAGTTTCCTCCCCTACCCCTTTTATCTTCAATAATTCATCACGAGTTGGAATTTTACCATTTAATTTAATATAAAAATTGGTAAAATTAATAATATAATTTGCTTTTTGATTTAAAAATCCACTTGGTTTAATAGCTGTTTTTAAAATATCAATATCAATATTTAAAATATTTTGAGGTGTGATTAAATTTAATTCTTTTAGATTATTTAATGATTTAATAACAGATATAAAGGTTGTATTTTGTGTTAAAATTGAGCCAATAGCAATCTCAAAAGTTTTATCACTATTCCAAATAATAGGCCACCAAGATTGTTGTGTACCATATTGTTGCAAAAGTTTATAATATAATCTTTTAATTTTATTCATTTTTTGCATCACTTAAAGTTAATCCAAATAAAACAGTACAATTATATTGTTCTAATATATTTTTTGCTTCTAACATTGTTATTCCTGTAGTAATTAGATCATCTACTAAAATCACGGTTAAATTTTTATCTCCTGTATATAAAAAATCTCTTTTATTTTGTTCTCTAAATTTCAAATCTTTTCCAGCATATTTGACGATATTTTGAGCTTGAAGTGTTGCAAAAGTTGGTTTAATATATTCAGATTTAAGAGATTTTGCTAAAATTGCAGTTTGAGAAAATTGATGTCGTGTATGATCATCTATTGGTATAGCTATAATTTGAGTATCAAAAATAAAATTTAAAGCAAATTTTTTAAAAGCAAGTTTTGCTAATATATTAAAAATTTTATCTCCATAAAATTGATATTTTGTATTAATAAATTCTTTGATATCTTCATATTGATAAAAACTATAAACAAAAAAATCTTTTTCTAATTTCCTTTTATGAAAAGTTGGAGTTAAAAGATTTTTTTGACATTTTTTACAAATAATAGAAAAAGATATATTTTCACATACAATACATCTCATACAAACTAACCACCAACCTAAAATTCAGCCTGGACTAAAGTCCAGGTTCCAAAATTCTTAATTCTTCATTTTTAATTTAAACTTGCTAATCAAGTTTTAATACTGCCATAAATGCTTCTTGAGGTACATTTACTTTACCAATAGCTTTCATTCTTTTTTTACCAGCTTTTTGTTTCTCTAAAAGTTTTCTTTTTCTTGTAATATCCCCACCATAACATTTTGCTGTTACATTTTTACCTGTAGATTTTACAGTTTCTCTTGCAATTATCTCTTTACCAATACTTGCTTGAATAGCAACTTCAAATAGTTGTCTTGGGATTAACTCTTTTAGTTGTTTTACAAATACTCTACCTCTTGCTTGAGCTTTACTTTTAGGTACAATGATACTTAGTGCATCAACAGCTTCACCTGCAACTAAAATATCAAGCTTAACTAAATCCCCAGGTCTAAATCCTGTAATTTCATAATCAAAACTTGCATACCCTTTTGTAGTTGATTTTAATTTATCATAAAAATCCATAACTATTTCATTCATAGGGATATCATATTCAAGTAAAACTCTTTTATTTATATAATCCATTTTAATCTGAATACCTCTTTTATCATTAAGAAGTTTAATAACATTACCAAGATATTCATCAGGAACTAAAACAGTTGCTTTTACATAAGGTTCATAAATAGTATCTATCTTACTAACATGAGGTAATTCATAAGGATTTTGAATCATAAGTTCTTCCCCACTTGTTGTAAGAACCTTATATACAACAGTTGGTGCTGTTGCTATTAGATCAAGATTAAATTCTCTCTCAAGTCTTTCTTTTACTACTTCCATATGAAGCATACCTAAAAATCCTGTTCTAAAACCACTTCCAAGAGCTGCAGAGCTTTCTGGCTCATAAGAGATAGAACTATCATTTAGTTTTAATTTTTCTAAAGCTTCTCTTAAATCTTCAAATTTATCAGTTTCTATTGGATAAATCCCTGCAAATACAAATGGTTTGGCTGGTTCAAATCCATCAATTGCTTGAGCTGTTGGATTTTTTGCATCTGTTATTGTATCTCCAACTGCAATTCCTTCAGTTGTTTTTAATCCAAGTACTACTATACCAATTTCACCTGTTTTTATTTCTAATGTTTTTTGTCTTTTTATTGGATGTGGGTACATAAGATCAAGAACTTTATGTTCCACTTTTGTATTCATCATTCTAAGCATTTGACCTTTTTTGATACTTCCATCATAAACTCGCACTAATGCTAAAGCTCCAAGATAATTATCAAACCAACTATCATAAATAAGTGCTTTAGTTGTTGCATTTTCATTACCAGAAGGAGGTGGAAGTCTATCTATAATATCATCAATAAGTTGTTTTACACCAAGTCCAGTTTTTGCAGAGATCAGATTATGCTCAGTGCAATCAAGCCCAATAGCCTCTTCTGTTTCTTCCAAAACTCTATCTGGATCAGCCGATGGTAAATCTATTTTATTTACCACAGGCATCAAAGTTAAATCATTTTCAAGTGCAATATAAACATTTGCAATAGTTTGTGCTTCAACACCTTGAGTTGAATCAATAATAAGCAAAGCACCCTCACTTGAAGCTAAAGAACGACTAACTTCATAAGAAAAATCAACATGTCCTGGAGTGTCTATTAAATTTAATACATAATGTTCTCCATCTTTTACATAATCAAGCCTTACACTTTGTGCTTTAATTGTAATTCCTCTTTCTTGTTCTATATCCATAGTATCCATAATTTGTGCTGACATTTCTCTATCTGCAACACTTCCACACTCTTGGATAATTCTATCTGCAAGAGTTGATTTACCATGATCTATATGTGCTATAATACTAAAATTTCTTATTTTATTTTGCAAATATCTTCTCCTATATTTTAACTTTTATAAAGGTCTGGACTGAAGTCCAGATTCCAGAAATACAATTCCAAACTTTTTAATTCTTCATTCTCAATTTGGAACCCAGGCTTTAGCCTGGACTGATACCACAAAAATATCTCAATTTCTTATTGCCTGGACTGAAGTCCAGGTTCCAAATAACCAGTAACCAATTACAAATTACCCTTTTTGGAACCCAGGCTTTAGCCTGGGCAAATATCATAGTGATACCTAAATTTTCTAATTCTTAACTCTTAATTCTTTAAAGTCACAACTTTGACCATCATAATATTCAATACTACCATCTTCAATTTTATAATACCAACCGTGTATTTCTAAAGTTCCTTCTTGTACTTTTCTATAAACTTCTGGATATGTTAAAAGATTTTCTAACTGATGCTTAATAGAAATTTTTTCTGTTGTTCTTAAAATTTGTTCTGTATCACTCTTATCTTGTGTAGCTAATAGTGTATATTCTTTAGCCTTTTTACCAAGTTCCAACCACTTTTTTACATGTTGTAAATTTGGTTTATCACTCAAATCTTCATATAATGCTTTACAAGCTCCACAATGACTATGACCACATACAATAATATCTTTTACTTCTAAAACACTCACTGCATATTCAATAGCTGAACTACTTCCATGAAAATCATTATCCCCTTTATATGGAGGAACAAAATTACCAATATTTCTTAAAATAAACATATCACCAGGTTGACTATCAACTATTAAATCAGGAACAACTCTACTATCACTACACCCTATAAAAAGTATAGAAGGTTTTTGCCCCTCATCAACCAAAGAGCTATACCTATCTTCTAAAACTGGAAAATGTATATCTTTAAATTTTTGATTTCCAGCAATTAATTGATCTATTTTCATAATTTTTAGATAAAAATAGATTGAATAGACTCATTTGTGTAGATTCTACCAATTGTTTTAGCTGTAATTTCCGATGCAGTTAAAACTGTAATTTTTTCATGAGAATCTTTTAATGGTATTGTATCTGTTATAACAAGTTCATCTAAAGCACTATTATTTATTCTATCAAAGGCAGGACCACTTAAGACACCATGAGTACAACAAGCCATAACTGAAGTTGCACCTTTACTTTTTAAGACATCAGCAGCTTTTGTTAAAGTTCCAGCAGTATCAACCATATCATCAAGTATAATTACATCTCTACCTTCAACATCTCCTATTATATTCATCACTTCACTAACATTTGCTTTTTCTCTTTTTTTATCTACTATTACCAAATCATATCCAAGTTTTTCAGCATAACTTCGTGCTCTTGCAACTCCACCAACATCTGGACTTGCTATAATTGGATTTGGTAAATTTTTATTTTTGATATATTCTACAAAAAGTGTAGCACCAACTAGATGATCAACAGGTATATTAAAAAATCCTTGAATTTGAGAAGCATGAAGATCAATTGTAATAACTCTTCCAACTCCTGCTGTTTCTATCATATCTGCTACAAGTTTTGCAGAAATTGGAACTCTAGGAGCTGCTTTTCTATCTTGTCTTGCATATCCAAAATAAGGTATTACAGCATTGATTGTACCTGCACTACTTCTTTTAAGAGCATCTACAATGATTAAAAGTTCCATTAAATTATCATTTGCAGGAGCACAAGTTGGTTGGATAATAAAAACATCTTGACCTCTAACTGATTCAGTTATATTTACATTTATTTCACCATCACTAAATCTATTTACAGTCACTTCTGCTAATTCTACACCAAGATATGATGCAACTTTTTGTGCAAATTCTGGATTTGCTGTACCGCTTATTAATTTATATCCACTCATTATCTTCCTTTTTTATTTTATATGACTATTTTACAAAAAAACTACTTATCAGCCACTTAATTTATTAAAATTTGTAGCAAATACTATAGTATAGTTTTCATAAAAGCCTGGACTAAAGTCCAGGTTCCAATCTACTAATAACCAGTAACCAATAACCACTATGGAATCCAGGTTTTAACCTAGGCTAATACCACAGTGATATTTAAACTTTTAAAATAGCCTGGACTAAAATTAGCAAATGCGGTTTTTGCGAAGTAAAAAAATTTCCTGTAAAGTCCAGGTTCCAAAATTCTTAACTCTTAATTCTTAACTCTTAATTCTTTATTACTGTCCCTATACCATCATTTGTAAAAATCTCAAGCAATAAAGAATGTTCAATTCTACCATCAATAATATGTGCTTTTTCTACACCACCATCAACAGCTTCCAAACAAGCATCAACTTTTGGTATCATACCACCTACAATAGTTTCATCATCTTTATATTTTTGAATCTCTTCTTTTGTAAGTGTGCTTAAAAGTTCTTTTTCTTTATTTAATACACCTTGAATATCTGTTAGAAATATAACTTTTCTTGCTTTTAAACTCGCAGCTATTTTACTTGCTGCAAGATCAGCATTTATATTAAATCCTGGATGTTCTAGTTGATCTCCAGATGCAATTGGTGCAACTACAGGGATAAATTGTTCATTTAATAAATTTTCTATAACTTTATTATCTATATGATTAATCTCACCTACTAAACCATATTTACCATTTGCTTTTGCAGATGCTGTCATAAATTTACCATCTTTACCAGTTAAGCCTAATGCTTTTGCTCCATTCATATTAAGTAGATTAATTATCTCTTTATTGATATTTCCACTTAAAACCATCTCTACAACTTCCATAACCTCTTTTGTAGTAACTCTTAATCCATCTACAAATTTACTTTTAATCTCAAGTTTATCAAGAAGTTCATTGATCTTTTTACCGCCACCATGTACTATAACAGGCTTAATCCCAACAAGATGTAATAAAATCACATCTTGTGCAAATTTACTTTTTAATTCTGGATTTATTTGTGCAGAGCCTCCATATTTTATAACAAAAATTTCATCTTTGTATTTTTGAATATATGGTAAAGCATCAAGTAATATTTGGGCTTGTTCAATTTTTTTTTGCATTATAGTTTTATCCTTTAGTCTAATTTTTTTGCTTCTTTTTCAACTTCTTCTAAAAATTTTGGTAATAAATCCTTTGTTTCAAGTTTTGCTATTATTTCCCCTTTTTTGATAATAAGTCCACTACCTTTTCCATAAGCTATAGCTACATCAGCAGATTTTGCTTCCCCTATAGCATTTACAACACATCCCATTACTGAAACATTAAGTGGAGCTTTTATATGTTTGGTTGCTTCTTCTACCTCTTTTACTGCATCTACAAGATTTGCTTCAATTCTACCACAAGTAGGACATGAGATTATATTTAACCCCTCTTTTATAATCCCAGCATCTTTTAATATAGCTCTTCCAACTTCAATCTCTTTTTCAAGCTCCCCTGTGATTGATACTCTTAGAGTATCCCCTATTCCATCTAATAGCAAACTTCCAAGAGCAATAGATGATTTTACAGTACTATGAAATAAAGTTCCAGCTTCAGTAACTCCTAGGTGAAATGGATAATCATTAAGTGGTCGAAGCATTCGGTAAGCTTCAACTGTTCTTTGAACATCACTTGCTTTTAGAGATATTTTCATATCTGTAAAATCTAAATCTTCTAAAAATTTGATATTATAAATCGCAGATTCAACCATACCTTTTGCAGTTTGTCCATATTTATCCTCAAATTGTGATTCAAGAGAACCACAATTAACCCCTATTCTTATAGGTATATGTCTTTCTTTACATACTTTTACTATCTCTTTAATCCTATTTTGTTCCCCTATATTTCCTGGATTAAATCGCACACAATCAACAACTTTTGCTGCTTCAAGTGCAAGTTTATAGTTAAAATGTATATCTGCAACAATAGGAAGGGAAGATTGTTTTTTGATAGTATGCAAAGCTTTTGCAGCCTCCATATCAGGAACTGCCAATCTTACTATATCACATCCTGCAAAATGTAACATTTTAATTTGTTCTAAAGTCGCTTCAATATCTGTTGTTTTTGTATAAGTCATAGACTGAACAGAAATTGGAGCATCTCCACCAACAGCAACATCACCAATAAATATTTTTTTTGTTTTATATCTTTTAATCATAAAGTTAATTTTAGCGAAATTTAGCTATAATATTGGTAAAATATTTAGAATATTAGGAATATTATGCAAAACTTTAATTATTTTGATGTAATTGTTACAGCACTTACTATATTATTAGGGCTAAAAGGATTGTTTAGAGGTTTTATAAAAGAGTTTTTTGCTCTTATTGGAATTGTAGGTGGTGTTTTTGTGGCATCAAGATTAGCTTTTCAAGTAGGCACAATAATAGACTCAGCAATACCTATGAACAATAATAGTACTATTATGCTTATTGGTTTTGTTGCAACTTTAATTTCATTTTGGATTATTGCTTATTTTATAGGTATGGTTTTAAGCAAAGTATTAAGTTTAAGTGGGCTTGGTATTTTTGATAGATTGTTGGGATTTATTTTTGGAGCAGGAAAAATATTTTTGTTGTTATCTATTATAATATATGCTATTTCTCAAGTTGATACAATCAACAAAGGGCTACAAGATAAAGTAAAAGATAGTATAATGTTTCCTATATTACAAAATACAGGAAATTATATAATTAAAATAGATACACAAAAATTTCAAAAAAAAGTTACTAATAGTATAGATAAAGTAGTTGATACAACACAAAAAACAATAGAACATATATCAACAGATGCTGTAAAAGAAAAAATTCAACAAATCAAAGGTGCAATTAATGATAAATAAAAGCAATATAATAGATGAGCTTAAATTAATTATTAAACAAAAAGGTATGAAATACACAGAACAAAGAGCCATAATACTGCAAATTTTAGTTAATCTTGATGAGCATCTTAATGCTGAAGAGATACATAGTATCATACAAAAAGAATATCCTGAACAAAATATAGGTATTGCTACAATTTATAGAACATTAAATTTTTTAGAAGAAGTAAAATTAATATCTTCTATTTCATTTGGTGCAGATGGTAAAAAATATGAAGGTAATATAAAAGAACATCATGATCATCTAATATGTATCAAATGTAATAAAATTGTTGAATTTTTTGATGAACAAATTGAACAAAGACAACAAAAAATTGCTGATAAATATAACTTTAACATGACAGATCACTCTATGCAAATATATGGTATTTGCCAAGAGTGTCAAAAATCAAATCAATAAAAAGGATAAAATAATTGTTTTCAAATAAATATATACAACAAAGAATAGAAAAATCAAATAGTTTACAAGAGGCTGGATTCAATCCATATTCAAATGAAACACATAGAGATACGACTGTTATAAAATTTTTAAATGTAAATTCTGATTTAATGCAAAAAACAGATGAACATAAAAGAGATGAGAATAGAATCTATACAGTTGCTGGTAGAATTAAATTTTTTAGACTTATGGGAAAAGCAAGTTTTATAAAAATAGAAGATGAATCTGGTATTTTACAAATATATGTTGCAAGAGATAATCTTCCTGAAGGTTTTTATAATAATGTATTTAAAAAACTTATTGAAGTTGGAGATATTATAGAGGTAAAAGGTTACCCTTTTGTTACAGGAAAAGGGGAACTTTCTCTTCATGCAAGTAATGTAACCATATTAACAAAATCTATAAAACCACTACCAGAAAAATATCATGGTATCCAAGATAAAGAGTTAAGATATAGACAACGATATTTAGATCTAATTATGAATAGTGAAGTTAAAAAGGTTTTCCACACAAGAAGTAAAATAATTTCACTTACAAGAAGATTTTTTGAAGATAAAGGATTTTTAGAAGTTGAAACACCTATGATGCACCCTATTGCTGGTGGAGCAAATGCAAAACCATTTGTAACACATCATAATGCTCTAGGAGTAGATAGATACTTAAGAATTGCACCTGAACTTTATCTAAAACGATTGATCGTGGGTGGATTTGAAGCTGTTTTTGAAATAAATAGAAATTTTAGAAATGAGGGTATGGATGCAACTCATAATCCTGAGTTTACATCTATAGAGTTTTATTGGGCATATAAAACATATAGAGATCTTATAGAGATCACAAAAGAATACTTTGAATACCTTTTTGAACATCTTGATCTACCTACAACTTTACCTTATGGAGATTTGGAGATCAATTTTAACAACTTCACAGAGATACCTTTAATAGAATCTTTAAGTAAAATTGGTGGAGTGCCTGAAGATATTGTAAATGATATAGATAAAATTTATAGTTATTTAAAAGAACAAGGTGTGCAAGTAAAACCAAATCTAAATCTTGGGCAACTTCAAGGGGAACTTTTTGATGAATATGTAGAAGGTAAATTAATAGATCCTACTTTTATTACTGATTATCCTGTAGAGATATCTCCACTTGCAAGAAGAAATGATACAAATCCTGCTATAACAGATAGATTTGAACTATTTATTGCGGGGAAAGAGATAGCAAATGCTTTTAGTGAGTTAAATGATCCTATTGATCAACTTGGAA
>Ga0256828_1001333_pt1 | contig 15490 bp, 10 predicted proteins | sample CV88metaG_FD_185993 | JGI IMG/M metagenome (GOLD analysis project Ga0256828, IMG submission 185993) | Hydrothermal vent microbial communities from East Pacific Rise, Pacific Ocean - CV88 | ecosystem: Environmental > Aquatic > Marine > Hydrothermal vents | place: Pacific Ocean: East Pacific Rise...
TCTTTGTAGTCCTTTTTGTCTCAACTCTTCTTGTAAATTTTCATCATCCAAAACCATCTCTATCTTATCTTTGATGTCATTTATATCATTTGGATCACAATACACTACTGCATCACCACCTACTTCTGGCAAAGAGCTTACATCAGAAGTAACCACAGGTGTACCACAAGCCATAGCTTCAAGTATAGGAAGCCCAAACCCTTCATAAAAAGATGGATATACAAAAAGTTTTGAAGAGTTATACAACTCTATAAGCTCATCATCTGATACATTGCTTTTAAACTCTATGTTTGGATGCTCTTTAGCTCTTTTTAAAACTTCTTGACTTTTTTTATCAAGCTCAAAATTATCTCCATAGTTACCCACTAGTACAAGCTTACACTTTGTACTAAGTCTTTCAAAAGCTTCTATAACACCTATGAAGTTTTTGCGTTCATTTAGACTACCTACATACAAAATCTGTTCTTTTTTCTCATCTCCTAGCACCCTAAAACTACTATCAACTCCCAAATGTATAGCATTTACTTTACCTTTAGCTTGTGGATAGTACTTCTCTATCAACTCTTTTGAGTAGTTTGATACAGTGATGATACTATCAGATCGTTTGATACCAAAAGGGATCAAAAACTTATAATAGAGTCTAAAAAACTTTGAAAAACTATCAGGATAAGTCAAAAAAGCTACATCATGGATAGTCAAAACCAGCTTTTTGGACTTTGGTACAAAGATAGGAGCTATATTGGCAGGAGAGAACAAAACATCACCCTTTTTTAAAGGCAAAATAAAATGTGTCCAAAGATGAGCTATATACTTGTTTGAAGTTTTTGGTTTAGCTATATTTATACTTAGCTTACCTCTAATATGCTCTAAGATATTTTTCGTATAGTTTTCTACACCTGTATAACTTTTGTGTGTTAGTACTCTTGCATCAAATAGTAGTGTCAAAATTTGATAGCCTCCAATACTTTATTTTTCCAATCCTGTTTTATGAGCCATTTATAAACTTTATCTTTATCTTGATTATTTGGATATGATAAAGCCCTCATAAACTCTTCTCTATTTTTACATATAAAAAAATACTCTTTTAAGCCTTCTACTTCTTTCCAATATGTCGAAACCACTTTTAAATTGAATGCTGCATACTCATATATTTTTATAGGATTTATCGCATCTACGAATGTATTTCTCTTAAAAGGAATAATACCTATATCACTATGATATAAATATTTTGATATTTGATTATGAGGTTTTAAACCTAATATATATATATTATCTAGTTTTTTTAATCGAGATAAATCTATATTACTATTACCGATAAAAATAAAATTATAGTTTTTAAGTTTTAATGCACTATCATAAACTAAATCAACATCAAACCAATCATCTATCATTCCAATATAAATGACTCTTGGTTCTGCAATTTTTAAAAATTCCATCGGTAAACTTATATCTGCATTTCTAATCCAATCCAAATCTATACCATTAGGTATATATACCATCTTATTTTTGTTTTGTATTTCATTATATAAGTCATATAAGATTTTTGCAGTATATATAACCCTATCTACTTTATTAGCTATTTCAATCTCTTTACGATAAAATAACTCCCATGAGTCATTAAAGCCTTTAGAATAATCAGCCAATCTTAAAATAGATTTTTTATATTTTATCTTATCTAATAAAAATCCATATAAAGGACTTTCAATCCATAAAATATCCACATCATTAAAGCCTTTTTCTTTTAACAAATCTAAAAAACTAGCTTTACAGTATTTATACCAATTTTCAAAAATATATTTTGAGGATAAAATAAACTTGTTTTGAGGAGTGATGTAGGATTCAGGAACATAAAACCATATATTCCCCTCAATATCACCTTTCTTCTTTGATATATGTTTTCGTGCATTATAAGTTTCTTTTTCAGAAAATATAGCATGTAAAGGCGATATAGGATCAGATATAAAAGCTACTTTATAACCTAACTTTGCAAAAGCTCTAGCATAGTTATGTATACCTACTTGATATTTTGATGTATAATAATTAGCTGTACATATAAGTATTTTTTTCATTAAACCATGCCATAAAATTTATTTGTAGTCTCTTGATAAATAGATTTTAATAACTTACCAGTATTCTTACTATCTCTATTGTTTACCACCCATTCTCTTGCATTTTTAGCAATTTTATTTCTCAATTTTTCATTTGTATATAATGCTAATATTTTATCATTTAAAGAAACAATACTTTCTACTTCATGTACTAACCCATTAATACCATCTTCTATAAAATAACTATTTGCTCGAACAGATGAAGATATAACAGGAATACCATAAGCCATAGCTTCAAATGGTTTTTTAGGAGAAACAATACGACACACTTCCCAATCAAGCCTTGGATAACAAGCAATATCAAGAACTGAGTAATATTTCTCTACTTCTTCATAAGGAACTCTACCAGTAAAAATAAAAAGTTTTTCTATTCCATATTTTTTTACCTTTTGTTTTAAGTTATCCAAATCATTACCATCACCAACTATCAGATATCGAAACTTATCTTGATACTGTTTATCAATTCTCTTAGCTACCTCGACAAGTAACTGTAATCCTTCATAATCCACTACAGAACCTATAAAACCTATAACAAATTTATCTTTTAAACCTAAATTATCGACTATAGATATATCTTTTGTCAAAGGCTTCAGTCTATCGGTATCAACCCCATTTGGTACAACATAAATCTTGTCCTTTTTAATACCTCTACTTATTAATTCCTCTTTTACAACTTCTGATAATGCTATAACAGATGTAGCATCTTCACAAGCTTGTATTTCTAATTTTTTTTGAAGTTTATATCCTAGACTATTTTTAAAAGCTGGTTCCCTTGAAGCTTTAGTGATTTCCCAAAAACCTCTTACTTCATAAATAGAAGGAATATTTAATATATTTGCACTAGTAACTCCTGCTAAACCATTCAAGTAGTTAGACGCACTATGTAATAAACTAGCATTATGTTCTTTAGCAAACTTTATCAATAAATCTACATATCTATTTAAATACTGTGAATCAGTTACTCTTCCTAGATAATACGCACCATCCTTCAACCTAAAATATTGAACATTATCAACAATATATAAGTTTTTACTATTATGATATTCTTGTAAGAAATTAAAATCTAAAGGAAATGCTGCTCTTGTTACTACTTTTATTTTCATACCTTCAAACTGAATAGCTTTAGCAATAGTATGTGTTCTCATTGCATAACCGTTATTCGTTTCAGGTAAAGAATTATGAACATTATATACTATCGTCTCTTTTTCATAATCATATATATTATCTATAGATAAATTATATTGGTATCCAAAGACTAATAATTTCAATTTATTAAAAAGATATTTATATTTTTTCATAATATTCCATATAATATTTAGTTAATTTTATGATAGTATCAATAGAATTCCTAAATTGTTGTTTATTAAAACTTCTTTCTAATACACTTAAATATGCTACAATACATATATCATAAACATTTATATCTTTTAAATCACTTCTTTCCTCTTTTAAAACATTTATATTTTCAATAATAAAATCCAACTTATCAATTGGGAAATTAACTCCTAATGGTTCAATAACATATGCTCCCCAATAGATAATTACTTTATTATTCATATTATCCATAAATACATTTCTCAAAGTAATATGTGGATTATAATATTGAGAAGGTAATCTTTCAATAGATAATAATATCTTTGGTAAAATTTTCATAAAATTTTCATAAATTTCAATTTCTTCATCTTTTAATGCTAATCTTAAATAATTAAAATTAAGTTTTTTAATTCTATCATATATTAACAATTTTGATTTTTTATATTTTAATAAAATATGTGGACACGGTGTTGTTTTCATAACATCAAATATTAAATTTAACTTACAACTTTTATATGTTCTATAAGGTATTTCATCAAAACTTGTAATATTAAATATATGATAAATATAATCATGAGTATACCCCATATCAACAAAAGTGTGTTTTATAATATCTGGATGATTTTTATATAAATCATATTGATATTCAGCAATATATTTGATATTTATATCATAAAACAATATAAATAATTTAATCCTTTTATTATTGTATTCTAAGTTTATTTTAAAAGCCAATACATTTTTAATTGCTAAATCTACCCAATTATAATCAAATTCTACTTTTGGATAGTGTAGATTTACGATAGAAGATAAAAAAAGTTTTGTACTATTGTCTGTTACAAAATGACTCCATAGCTTAGTTATTTTAATATTGGTTTCATATTTATGAACATGTGAAAATAAAGCACTAATTTTATGCTTGTTTTTAACTTGAGATTGTACTATTTTAATAGAACTAAAAAGTTGTGATAACATTTGTCTTGTAAACAAAATAGTAATTAATATCACTAACATATTCATTGAACTACCACTAATAATATCACTAACAATAAATAAAAAAACAATAAAAAAACCCAACGCATTAATAAAATTTAATATATCGCTCGTTTTCTCAAATAAAATTTTGTTAAATTTTTTATTATTTTTAGACAGATATATGACCAGTAATAAAACTAAAAATAAATAACAAACTATAACTATAAATAGTTTTGTATATAAAAATGCTAAAACCAATAAAATTAATAATGAAAACAATATACTACTCATTGCTTTAGTAATCTTACTATAAGCATTTGTTGCTATATCTCTTTGATTATTGAACATCATAGTTTTATTACTTTTATCCAACAAGTCAGAACATGCTTTACTTATTAAAAATTCAATTAATCTTTCTAATAAATAATGGATAATAAAAAATACCAATACCAATACTATTAATATAACAATAATATTATTTATATTCATATCATTTGTGTATTTCAATAAATAATTAGGAATTCTATTTGAACTTATAATAATCAATATCTTTAAAGGTAGTAAAAAATAAATAGTTATACTCAATTGAGATAAAATAGATAAAATAAAAATTAAACTGGTTTTAATAGGAACTATTGAATAAAAGTTTTTTAATATTAAAAAAAACCATCGTAAATTATCAATTATTAACATAATAATATTTTTTTGCATATTATTTACCAAAACTATTTATTCTTTTTAAAAAATAGGGTAACCAAGGTTTTTGTTCTTCAACCCAATAGAACAATTCTTTATAATAATTTAAATTTCTATGAGATGTTTTCGCACTTGATAAAAGCAACTTATAATTTTTAATTAAAGCTGTATCGTTACCAAACCAATATAACAAACCATTTATTTTATCTGTATTCCCAGGATATACAATAAATCTAGTTTTTGTTTTTAAACAAGCAATTAAACCATGATATCTACCTGTCAGTACAACTTTCACGTCTGAAAACTTATTTAATGTATCTATCCAACTATGTTGTTTCATATTAAAAAAATCAATATCCTCTAAGCTTCCTCCATTTGGGATAACAAAACAATTGAACTCTTTACTATAAAAATCTGTTTTTAAAAACCTTATCTTTCTATCTTCTTTTACTTGATATTCACATTTGTAATGATAACTAATATCCAAAAAAACTTCTGGTTTAATATTATGTTTTGTTTCTAAAATTTCAGCACTTAATTTTTCTCTTACAGAAAATTGATTTAACCTTTTTAAAACATGATCAAACTCATTTGTCATATTAAACCATGATGTATTACAAAGTATTGTAGATTTATTTTGTTTTTGTGCATATTCTAAAACCTTCATTAGATGTATTGCTCTTGGTTTTGAATTATGAATAGTTCCTTCTCCATTACAAATAACTATATCACTTTGATCAATTATTTCTTTTTCTATAATATTTTTTTTATTTTCAATAAAAATATTGAACTTTTTAGAATCAAGCAATGAGAACAAATATCCCATAACAGCTTCACTTCCTCCATGATATAAAGAAGTATCATTTAAAATATATATTGCTTTCATATTAAATCTTTTATTATTTCAATAACCTTTACTGTACTGTTATTAGTATAGCTAATATTGTCTTCTAAAATCATTTTTTGATTTAACATTTTAAAACTATTTGGATTTTTTAACTCATTAATAATTTGAGAAAAATCTTCTTTTCTATAAATATTATATATTGTTTGTAAATTAATAGGTACACTATCTGAAATCAAATGAACTACAGGAATATTAAAGAGCATTGCCTCTAAGGATACTGTAGAAGGCGTTGTAATAACAGCATATGATTTACTTAAGTCTTCATATAAACTTTCTTTTGAAGGCATATGATCATAATATTTTTTTAAAATATCAGAAGGATTGTCAAAAATCTTATATATTGATTCTTGTCCTATTTTTGATACACCTCTACTCAATCTTAATTTAAATAAAACTTCATTCTCTTCTAGCCAATACAGTAGACTTTCCATTAATTTATAATATTTTATAGTATTTTTTAAGCCATAACCAGGACGATTAGCCATTGTTATTAATAAATATTTACCTTGTGAATTATATGATTTTATATTATCAAATCTTGGATTACCTGTAATAATAATCTGCTTTTCTTGTACTCCATAAGCTAAAAGAATCCTTTTACTTTGTTCACCAAAACATGCAATAAAATCTGAATATAGTGGTCTAAATCTATAATTTCCTTGAAATCTATGATTAGAACTTTTAAATTCGATAATTCCATCTTGTATAGTTAATGTTTTTACTTTTCCATTTACCTCTTGTAAAAAATCTAAAACTTTTTTATGAAAAGAGTGTATAGTTACAATAAGTTTAGATTTTAATAATTTACTCTTCTCTTTCTCTATATCCTCAATATAAATAATAAAATATTTTATATCTAAATTTATAGTAATAGGTTCTATATATGATAAATATTTTTTATCTAAAAGAAAACAAATGTACATATCAAGTCTTCATCCAAAATAAATCATTAAGAATATAGTTTTCTAAATGCTTTTCTATAACATCTAAAGGAGGGGCCTTATGTCCTATACCCCAATTTCCAATAATTACTTTAATATGATTTTTATTTTTTACCATATTCAAAAAAGGAGTCATCTGAAGTTCAACATGATGATCAGATTCATTTTGCAAATATATAATGCTATTCATTATTTTTTCTTGATACATTTTTCTAACATCCCCCCCCGTTTTTTTACATATTAAAAAGTTATTCTTAAAAGTATCATCTATATTTAGAGTTAAATCTAAACAAGATTTAGCATATTGTTGTACAGCGTTAAAAGTAAAATCAGAAATTCTTGTTTGAGGATTCATAACAAAAGCTAAAGAATTAGGGAAGAACCAAGAAAAATAAAGAGCAGCAAAACCACCATTTGATGGACCAAAAAAAATATTTTTTTTAGACTCTAAAGTGAATATAATTTTATGAATACTCTTTAATAAAACATCCTGCACCTTGACATTATCAAAAACACCCGAGTACCAAGCTAGGCTTAGTGTCTCTGACATTAAAAGAGAAGGATCGGAAATAAAAACTCTATTAACCTTTTTCCCTGACATTACTCTATTTCCCATAAAAAATGGTAATTCTTTTCCCTCTCTAGAAATATTTGCATGAAAAAAAAATATAGTAGTATCACTATTATTGTTTTCGATAATAAAATCATAAAATAGACCTTTGTATGAAAAACTGTGAATACCATTTACTATTGGCTTGGATAACTTTTGTAAAATACCTTCACCATGCCAATATACTTTTCGATTCCATCTCTTAACATTCCTTTTAGCTAGTTTCATACTATTTAATTGTTTCTTCCATTTTTTCCATCAAATATAAATAACCAGCTTTACTACGTCTATATAGGCTACCTCGAACTAATGAATGAATTGGTGAAGGATAATAAGGTACTCTTTGATACAATAAAGGTTGATTATAACTTTCAAGCATTTGTGGCTGTTCAAGCATTCTTAGAAAATTTCTATTTTTAGGTGTAACAGACAGAGCAATTGTTGGTATTCCATACATTGTTGCGACGATCATGCCATGAAATTTTATAGATGCCAATAATGAACATTTGGAAATTTCACGACACATCTCTTCAAGAGATTCTGAATAAAATATATCCTCTCCTTCAATTGCCAACTCTTTTGTCTGCTCCAAATCAGTTTTTCCTAATTGCTTATTTGCTAAAACAAGATGTTTTATTTTATAACCTTTTTCTTTAGCTTCTTCTATCATTTTTCTCAAGTGTACCAAAGAATCTTTTTCAAAACTTCTATGTCCTCTAATAACTACACCTAAAATTTTATCTTTTGTCTCAAGCTTGGGTGGTTTATTATATGAACAAACTGCATCAGGAAACCATTGTAGTTTATCTTCTATATCAAAGTTATCTTTTAACCAATTAAAACTTTCTACATCTCTAGCTACAATTAATTTACAATTTTCATGATTAAAAAACTTTCTATAATGGTTTAAAACATTTTCTCTTGACCATTTAACATTAGGAACACCTATACCATAAATAAAAACAGGTTTTTGTAAAAAATCCATTTGCCAATATAACTTCGATATTCTAATAGGGTTTATTAGATCACCACCTCCAATAAGAAAAGCATCATACTCTTGTGCTAGTTCACTTACAGGTTTTGAAAAGTATGGTTCTGCTAAAATATCATTAACTATTTCTAAGGTATATTTCTTTCCTAAATATTGTTTATGTGTTTCAACAAAAAGTTCATCACCAAAATTACCCCAGCCAAAATAACCCACTAAACCTATCTTTTTTTTACTCATTGTTTTCTCCTATAGAAACTATTTCTTTATTATACATTATACAAATCCTATTAAGTTTCTCTAATGCTTGCTTTTTAATTTCTTTATCTTCTATAATCTCTAGTTTTTTTAGATACCAATTATTTAAAAAATTTTCATAATGAAACTCTTTATAGATATCCAATAAATCAAATTTAGACAATAATTCAATCTGTGCTTTTTCTAAAATAATTTTTTTATCAAAATAAGATAAATCTATTTTATTTGTAATAGAGTCCTCTCTTTGTGCATAATAAATTAAGTAGGCTTGATTTGTAAAAGCAATTTTAGAAGATTTCAATAATAGTTCCCATCCAAACAGTGTATCTTGTCCTGCTGATTTTTCGATAAATCTAATATCGTTTTGTATCAAGAACTCTTTTTTTATAATCGCAGCTTGTGTAGCTATTGTCGGAAATTTTCCTTTTTGAAAAAATCTTTCATAACTATCATCAATTATCATCAGCCTATCATTAGTATGTTTTGCAACACTAACAACTTTCTTATCTACTTTAAGATTATATCCTGATATTATTGTTACCTCTTCATGTTTTTTTTCTGTTTCTATCCACAAATCAAATAAATTGTCATATCCACCAGGAGATATTTCATTATCAGGATCTAAAAATGTAATTAAAGGAGCAGATGCTTTTTCAATTCCTATATTTCTAGGTCTTGAAGCACTCCCACTACTACTATTTAAATTAATCAATTTAATATTACTATATTCTATTTTCAATTCTTGACATATATCTTTTGTTTCAGAATCTGTTGAACCATCATCTATTAGTAGAATTTCCATTTCATTAAATATTTCATTTCTTTGTAAAGAATTCATACATGTATATTTCAAATATTTACCATTGTTATACACAGGAATAATAACAGATAATTTATATACATCAGTCTTTTTTTGGTGATACATTCTATATTCTAGATAATTAAGATTAAAAGGATCAATAGAATATCCATTTTCAATATAAAAACTACAAGAATAATCAACTGTTTTAAATTTATTGTCTTTCCATAAATATATATTATTTTTAATTTTATCAGTTCTAAATAATGTTTTATCAATACTTTTTACATATGAAGTATAACCATGCTCTATATCTTGATAATATTGTTCTTTTGTAAAATAAGAATTTTTAGTAATATAATCACAATTTGTATATTTAAATGCATTTACCATATCCTGAAGATAGTATTTTTCATAAGAGTTATCACTATTAAACCATGTTATATAGTTATATTTATCTAAATAAAACTCAACATTACTTATAAAATCATTTTCTGAAACAATTTCCTTATCTAAATATTTTTGATTATTAAAACTTATTTCTATACTCTCATTTAATATACCTTTATATATAACCAAAATACTTGATCTTATTTCTAATCTACTTTTATTAAAAATTTTTTCTATAAAACCATTTAGAATATCAAAACTAGTTTTATCTGTCATTACTTCTCTCAGAGTATCTACTCTATACTTATTATCAATAATTGATTCTTTTAAGTTATATTTATTAAAATCAACAATAGAAGTAATAATAGAAATATTTGGAAACTTATTAAAAACTGCTAAACTATAATTTGATATAATCTTAGTTGCTTGTGCCTGTAGTTCATACACTCTCATTGCACACATTGTTGGACTCTGTTTGATAGAATTTAAATTAATATTATATTTAAATAATTTATGAATCTTCTGTAAAGTAATATGATCTGAAAATGCAGGAATTACATTAAATATATATTTTGATGGAAACTGTAAATTTTTATCATTCGTTCCATAATTTCTATCTGCAATAATTAATTCATAATCACTATTTTTTATAGTATCCATAATGATATTGTTATCTTCACATCTCTCTTTATAACGTGTCGTATAACTTCCAGCAAAAAATACATCTTCTAAATTGTATTTAAAACTATCTATTGGATTATTAACTAATGGATTAAACCCATATTCACCATAAAATACATTATCATGATTTAAATCTTTTTTATATTTAGGTATCATATCAATATCAGAAGTAAAGATATAATCAAACTCCTTAGCAATTGGTAAAAAATAATCATAATTACTAGGATCTTCAATAGTTTGAAATATCAATTTAATATCTTTTTCTTTTAAAGTTTGAACTATATCTTCAAATGCTTTTTTAGGTACGTCTCTATATTTTATACCTTTCCATTCATCAGAATTAATTCCTCTCCATGAGGTTATATAAAAAAATAGATCAATTTTATTATTATATAAAATATCCTTATAATTTTCTGGTGTTAAATAATATACTTCAGAAAAAGAATCTTTATAAAAATTAAACATATATACATCACTAATAATAGCTATACTATACTTTAATTTACTATAATAATATACACCATTTGAGGAACTAATAAGTTGTGATTCATTAATTAAATGTTTATTAGTTTTTATTCCATTAGATTTTAAATAATTATCAAAATATTTTTTATATTTATTTGTATGTTGCGATGATATATCAACTTTTTTACTAGTATTAACTTCATGTTCAATACGAGGTTGTCTTTTATTAAGCAGTAAACCATTTAATTCAATTTTACATATACCTGAAATTTCTAAAATAACTAAAATAAATTTTGTATTTTTTTGGATTTTAATTAAATTTACTTTATCTTTATCACAGATATTCATTTTTATCTTTTTTAAATTAGAATCATATTCTGATAAAATAAGTCTTAAATGATTAGAATCTTTTTCTAAAGATACACCTAATTCTATTTCACAAAAATTATCAACTTCAAGTCCTTCAGTTAATTTAAGATTTTGAAAATGACTTGATATACCATTTAAGACTATATATTTTTTCTTACTATCATTTGATTTTATTACCAATAAATCATTTTTATTACTTTTAACATTTAATTTTCCATTACATAAATTAAAAACCAAATTATTAACATTAAAGTTAGTTCTTAATTTAATATTTGTACTTAAAAATGGAAGGTTTATTGGTTTATAAATATTTTTTATTTTTATATCTTGCATATCAATTCATTACTCCACAAAAATCTAAAACAATTTTACTATTTGTATTTAACTCTTTAAACTCTTTATGAGCAACTAAAAATATAACTATATCTGCTTTATCTAATGCATCTTTATAGTCAATAATCTCAAACTCATCATAATGTGTAATATTTGGCTCAACTGCAAATATATTTAAACCTTCAGCTATCAGTTTTTTCGTTATATAAAGTGCTGGTGATTCTCGAAGGTCATCTATATCTGGCTTAAATGCAAGTCCCATACAAGCTACTTTTGCTTTTCTTCCATTCTCTTTTTCAAATTCAAGTGTAGAATTTTTTATTTTTTCTATTACCCATTCTGTTTTATAGTTATTTACCTCTCTAGCAGCTTTTATAATCTTTGCATCATCTCCACCAGCATGAACTATAAACCAAGGATCAACTGCTATACAGTGCCCTCCTACACCAGCACCAGGTTGAAGTACATTTACTCTTGGATGTCTGTTTGTTAAAGAAATAAGTTCCCATACATTTATACCAAATTTTTCACACAAAATGCTCAATTCATTTGCAAATGCTATATTTACATCCCTAAAGCTATTTTCAGTCAGTTTAGCCATCTCTGCAGTTTTTGCATCTGTGCTTAAAACTTCACCTTCTACAAATGTTTTATAAAATTCTACTGCTTTTTGTGTAGCATCAGATGTTATACCACCGACTATTCTATCATTTTCAACAAGTTCTCTCATTATATGCCCAGGAAGAACTCTTTCTGGACAATGTGCAATATAAACTTTTGAAGTATCCACACCATTTTCTTTGAGTACTTCTTCTACTTTATCGGTAGTTCCTACTGGACTAGTTGACTCTAAGATAACGATATTTCCTTCCTTTACATAAGGAGATATAGCTTTTGTAGCAGAAACTACATAATCAATATTTGGTACATACCCTTCATGGAAAGGTGTAGGAACAGCAATTATAAATATATCTGCTTCCACAGGTTTTGTACCAGCTTTAAGTTTAGCACTATTTACTGCAGCTTTTACAAAAGTATCTAATTCAGGTTCTACTATATGTATCTCACCTCTATTGATAGTATCTACAGTTGATTGCACGATATCAACACCATGTACATCATAATTTCTATTTGCTAACAGTGCTGCTGTTGGCAATCCAATATATCCAAGTCCTATTACACATATTTTTTTACTCATTTATACTCTCTTTTTTAAAAATTCAACTATTCTTTGTGAAGCTTTTCCATCACCATATGGGTTATGAGCTTTACTCATCTTCTCATACTCTTCTTTATCATCAAGCAACTTTTGAGCTTCATTGATGATAACCTCAGGATCTGTACCCACAAGCTTTACAGTACCAGCTTCCACTGCTTCGGGTCTCTCTGTTGTATCACGCATAACAAGTACAGGTTTACCAAGGCTAGGAGCTTCCTCTTGTACTCCACCACTATCTGTGATAATGAAATATGATCTGTTCATCATATATATAAACTGTTCATACTGTAGTGGATCTATAAGGTAGATATTGTCTACATCTACAAGGATTTCTTTAACTGGTTTTTGTACATTTGGATTTAGATGTACAGGGTAAACTATATCTATATCAGGATTATTAAGAGCTAGTATTTTTAAAGAGTTACAGATATTTATAAAACCTTGACCGAAGTTCTCTCGTCTATGTCCAGTAACCAAGATAATCTTTTTATCTTCTTTGAGTGGATACTGTGATGCTATTTCAGAGATGATTTTAGACTCTAGTGTTTTATCACTCTCTATCTTTTGAAGTGCCAAGAGTAGTGCATCTATAACCGTGTTTCCAGTTACTATGATGTTGTTACTATCTTTATTCTCTTTTACTAGATTTGCTTTACTTGTATCTGTCGGAGCAAAATGATAGTTTGCAAGTACACCAGTAATTTGTCTATTTGCCTCTTCTGGCCACGGTGAATAGATATCTCCTGTTCTCAGACCTGCTTCTACATGTCCTACTTTTATTTTTTGGTAAAAAGAAGAAAGTGCTGTTGCACTTGTTGTTGTTGTATCACCATGAACAAGTACAATATCAGGATTAAAATCACTCAGTACATCTTTCATACCAAGCAGTACATTTGCTGTTATATCATAAAGATCTTGTCCAGGTTTCATTAAGTTCAAATCATACTCAGGAGTTATATCAAAAAGATCAAGTACCTGATCTAACATCTCTCTGTGCTGTGCCGTTACACAAACCTTTACATATAATTCTTTATCTTCTTTGAGTACTTTAACCAGTGGTGCCATCTTTATTGCTTCTGGACGAGTTCCAAATACTAATAATACCTTTTTCATTTCACTCCTTTATATTAATCTTCAAACCTAACAATATCATCTTCACCAGTATATTCACCTACTTGTGCTTCTATAAGTACTACTGGTATCTTTCCTTCATTTTCAAGTCTATGAACTTCACCCATCTTGATATATGTACTCTCATTTGGTCTTACCAAATAAGTTTTATCTTCTACTGTTACTGTAGCTGTTCCACTTACTACTATCCAGTGTTCATTTCTATGGAAGTGTTTTTGTAAACTAAGTCGTTTACCTGGTTTGACAACTATGCGTTTTATCTTATATCCTTGAGTATCTTCTAGTACAGTATATGTTCCCCATGGTCTATGGGCAGTTAAATGAATGTTGTGTAGTTCAGAGTTTTCTTTTTGTAATTCAGTGACTATGGCTTTAACTTTTTGAGAACTTCCTTTTTTTACTACCAACAGTGCATCTTCTGTATCTACTATAATACTATCTTTTATATCTATAGTTTTAACTATTTTATCTGATATTATAAGATTATTGTTTTCGTCATTTGGTAGTTCATCAGCTAAAGCATCAAAGCTTCCTACATCACTCCAATGTATATCTGAAGGTACTACTTTGACACTATCACTTCTCTCCATCACTGCATAGTCTATACTATCTTCTGGGATATTTAGCATATCTTGATGGTTTATCCTGATGATATCATCTTTTTTAGCACTCTCATAAGCTCTCTTACTTGCTTCATATATCTCTGGTGCATACTTTTGTAACTCTTCTAAAAATACTCCTGCCTTAAACATAAACATACCACTGTTCCAGTAGTAGTTTCCTTTCTCAAGATAGATTTTTGCAGTCTCCAAATCGGGCTTTTCTACAAATGCTTTGACATTAAAGTTATCTGCTTCTATGTAACCAAAGCCTGTTTCTGGATGAGTAGGAGTTATACCAAATGTTACTAGATTGTTATTTTGAGCTAACTCTTTGGCTTGTTGTATGACTTTTTTGTAAGAGTTCTCATCTTTTATGAGGTGGTCTGATGGTGTTACAAATACTATCTCTTCTTTATCTACTGACATACAAGCTAGTGCGATGGCTGGAGCTGTATTGCGTCCTATAGGCTCTAGTAAGTATGAAGCCTCTTTTGAGTCTAACTCTTCTAGTTGATCTAGTGCTAAAAAGTACTGCTGGGCATTGGAAATTATAAGTAGGTCATCACACAGTTTATCATTTCTCTCAACTGTTAGTTGAAAAAGTGACTTATCATCAAAAAGTTTTACAAACTGTTTTGGCATAAGTGTACGGCTAATTGGCCATAGTCTCGTTCCACTTCCACCACATAGTATAATATTTGTCA
>Ga0256828_1001334_pt1 | contig 15489 bp, 15 predicted proteins | sample CV88metaG_FD_185993 | JGI IMG/M metagenome (GOLD analysis project Ga0256828, IMG submission 185993) | Hydrothermal vent microbial communities from East Pacific Rise, Pacific Ocean - CV88 | ecosystem: Environmental > Aquatic > Marine > Hydrothermal vents | place: Pacific Ocean: East Pacific Rise...
GGGGAACCCAAAATCAACCCCCTACTTGACCTCCACGTGGAGTATGAACTCCCTCAGGTAATGATTTACATCACCATCGGAGGGGATGCCAACCATCCCAAACTGGAATTTACCTCTGAGCCTCCCATGCCCAAAAAGGATATCATGTCTTATCTACTTTTTGGGGTCTCTACTGCCAGTCTTGCAGAAGGAGAGGGATCACTGAGTCGTGAAGCCGAACTCTTCATCCTCAACCAAGCAGCCCGTGACCTCGCCTATGAACTGGGTCTGGATCGGATATTTATCAAAGATGATGGTACAGGGGAAGGTTTTGCCATAGAAGCAGGGAAAAAGATCTCTGCTAAAAACATGGTAATTATCGAGAGTTCCAAAGAGGGAAACAGCTTTATCTTAGAACATACCATTAACAAAAACATCAAACTACGCATCGGTCAACACCAAAAAGAGATCCCCTCTCAAAGTATTGATATCTACTTTAGAAAAAAGTTTAGATAAGTGTCTCTTCTTCAAGCAGGTGAAGCAAAAACAAAGCTAAGCTGAGTTAAGCTTTTAAAAAGTCAAATGGGGAATTACAAATGAAACAGAAGAACATTATAAAAGGGACAATACTGCTTGGGAGTTTAAGTTTTTTTATCGGTTGCGAAACAGGGGTAAGCAACAAGCATGACAAAACGCCTTTTCGTGCAACAGAGTCATCCAGTCACACCGTGAGCTACAGTAAACCTATTACCGCCAAAACTTCTAAAATCGAAAAAATCTTTTCCAAATCAGGTACGCCAGGGTACTATCTACAAGTCGGATACTTTAAAAGTGAAAAACCCTCCACAACACTGAAAGATAAAGCCCACAAAGCCAATCTACCGTATACCTTGATCAAAAAATATGAAGGGGGAGAGCCTCGTTATTATGCACTGGTTGGTCCCTACCGTTCCTACAATCAAGCCAATGCTGTCAAAAGTCGTGTCCGAACACATCTGACACCCTCTGCATTTGTAACAGAAGTAGTCCGTCCTTAAGAGGGCTACTTGTTTATCAACGGTAACCAAAATTACCGTCTGATACCTTTAGTGTTTTTTAATCTCTTTATGTACCACCGTGGTTAAGCCCAACAGCTTCCACCCTTGAAAACCACTGCGATAATAATGCAATTTCTCTTTGGGATAATTAAACTTTAACATCCCATCAATTAAGTGTTTTGCCTGTTCACACCAAACCCCATTATCAAAAATTACCATCTCTTTGGCATTGCTAAAATCCCATGAACCATCAGGCTTAACTTTCATACCCAAAAGCTTGAAAATTCTCTCTACCTTTGCTTTTTTGGCATTTTGTACCACAGGAAAAGGAATATTGATCGCACCAGGAATCGTCTCTAGTTCGAACCAACGTTTTAAACGGGCATCAATCACTACCCCCACTTGCTTGGCAACTTGATCGTTCATAAAATCAAAAATCTCTAACTCTTCAACATTGTTCACACCCTCAGCCACGTGGGTTGGTTGAATACAAAAAGGGGGACAGGCTCGTGAGGTTTTGGTATAATCATCGGTCAATTTATTATTGGTATCCTGAACCCTCTCTATGGTCACTTCTCTTCCAGAATCTTTGGTCTGGACAGAGGCAATATCTTTGGTGATCTTAACCACCATTGTATTGGGATTATTGGACATAAGCAACGACGTTACAGAGGCAAGCAAAAAGAGTTTTTTCATGACAGTTCTCCTGAGCAAATAACATAATAAAGTTGAAACTCTTTATTAAATTATTTATAATTTTTAGTATAAAGAATTATAACATAAATAGTTAAAATAGATTTAAGATATATTTATAATTTTTTTTAGATAATAATAATTATCTTTTAATAGTAATCTGGTTATACTTCGTTAACAAAAATAATAAAGGATTAAATAATGAGACAGTATGAAAGCTATAAATGTAACCAATGTGGCAATGAGATAGAGGTACAACAAGTCGGTGGAGGAACACTCGTCTGCTGTGGAGAAGAGATGGAGATGATCACCAAGGATCTCACTTTGGTCAATCTGATGAAAGCCTTTGCAGGGGAATCACAAGCACGTAACAAATATGAATATTTTGCCAAAGTTGCCCAAAAAGAGGGTTACCGTGACATTGCAGCACACTTTCAAAGAGCTGCTGACAATGAAAAAGTACACGCCAAACTCGAACTTGCCTTACATAACCGAATGAAGAACAACCGTGAAGAGAACTTTGGTGATACCAAAGCCAATCTTCAAGAGGCAATTGCAGGTGAAAGTTATGAAAATCTTACCATGTATCCTGACTTTGCCCAGATTGCCAAAGAGGAAGAGCATAAAGAAGCTGCCAAACTCTTTGCGGGCATTGGCAAAATTGAAGTGGAACATGAGCAGATGTACCAACGACTCTTGGCACGACTTGAAGCAGATGCTGAATTTGTCAGCGACAATGAAGAGGAAGCTTGGATTTGTGAGGTCTGTGGGCATATTCACTATGGGAAAAAAGCACTCAAAGTCTGTCCTGTCTGTAAACACCCACAGGAGTATCAATCACGCTTAAATAGCCAAAAGTAGTCAGCCCCAAGCCAACTCAGCCCCATTAAAGTTAGTTATAATAAAATATTTCTAAACTTTATGGGAAAAAATTATGAAACGATTACCAATACTACTCGCACTGCTGAGTTCACTGCTCTTGGCTGAGAATTTTTTAAAAGCCTTACAAGACAACGGTATCACCGTCAAAGAGAACAATCAAAGTATCACCATCAAACGGGAAAAGAATCCTCTTTGTACCCCCCAAAATCTTCATCCTGAATCTCTCTTTGGAGGGGCATATGCGGGTAAAGGGGTGGCAGACGTATGTAAAAAGACTTTTGTTACCCATGTGGGAGTACTCCAACCCATGCAACTCGCAAAAGGTGTCAGCACCGTAGGAGAAGTTGAGGTCTTACAACACATTAAAAATACCGCTGCTCAACCTGATAAGTATATCCTTGTCGATGCCCGTACCCCACCATGGTATCAACAGATGACCATCCCCACCGCTGTCAATATTCCCTTTAATGCAATAGAATATGATGAGGATATCTATGAAGATGATTTTCAAACAGAGAAAGAGTTTCAATCCTATATTGCCTCCTATCAAAGGCTCTTTGCTCTGTTAAATATTAAACAGAGCCACAAGGGATTGGATTTTTCCCATGCCAAAACAGCCCTAATCTTTTGTAATGGAAGTTGGTGTTCTCAATCTCCCAATGCCATCCGCTCCCTTATCAATATGGGCTACCCCAGTAACAAACTCCTTTGGTATCGAGGAGGCTTACAGGATTGGTTAATTTATGATTTTACCGTGGATAAAAAATAACCATGTCCTAAATGTTACACCCAAAAAATCATAAATAGTGTTATAATATTTAGATGAAAACAACACTCACCCGACGCATCTTTATCACCTCTGGGATTCTAGCAGGAACCTCCCTATTACTCCTGCCCAAAAGTACAAAAAAAGCCATGACGATTGAGCCTTTTAAGATTATAGAAGCCGTACAAGAAGTACTGTTTCCCAAAGGATTACAGGCACCTGCTGCTTCTGAGTTTGGAGCAATCAACTATCTCGCAGTGGTCTCTTCTGATCGCTCTTTTGTTAAAAATGATCTCAAACTTCTCAAAGAGGGAGCCAAAAAATTAATAGAGCAGGAGCCTCATTTCTTGAGAATGACCCCCCAAGAACAAGATCAAGCACTGCGTCACTTTACCCAAAGCAAGCTGGGTCAAAACTGGACATCACTCCTACTCTATTATACCCTTGAAGCCCTACTCTCTGATCCTATTTATGGAGGGAACCGAGATCAAAAGGGGTGGCAATGGCTACATCACCACACGGGAAAACCCCAGCCTCAAAAACCTTTTGGAGTGCGACTATGAAGCCGTATGATGTCTGTATTATTGGCTCAGGAGCAGGTGCCTCAGCCGTTGCCCATACACTAATCAACGCAGGAAAACGAGTGGTGATATTGGAGCGAGGGGATTTTTATAGGGAAAAGGATTTCTCAAAAGATGAGATCGCCTACTGCAAACGTGATATTGTCACCCCCAATCTCCAAGAGTCCTACCATACCATCGAGAGCTTTTGGCAAGGGAAATGGGTCAAGACCCCCACTTATATAACTGAAAATAGCTTTTTCAATGGCAATGTGGTGGGGGGATCATCAAATTTTATGAGTGGCTATTTTCACCGTCTCAAACCCAAGGATTTTAAACTCCTCTCCACCTATGGAGCGATCAAGGGAGCCAACATCGTCGATTGGGCGATTGATTATGAGACGCTAGAGCCTTACTACACACAGGTGGAACAACAGGTGGGGGTCAGTGGATCGGTGACCCCCTATGCCCATCAGGAGCCTCGTAGTACCTCCGATTTCCCCTATCCTCCTTTGGCAGAACACCCCATCTCCCAACACATCGACAAAGCCTCGAAACAATTGGGATTTGTACCCTATCGTACCCCCCGTGCCATCCTCTCGCAAGCCCATGCCAAACGCGATGCCTGCTACTACTCCAACTACTGTGGCAGCTATGGGTGCAGCAGTGGTGCCAAAGGGAGTGCCAGAGCGGCACTACTTCAACCCATCTTGGATGACCCAAACCTCACCATTATCACCCACGCATTTGTCAAAAGACTGGTCGAAAAAAACAAAGAGGTCACCCACGCGACCTATGTCGATACCCGTACCCATCAAGAGCATGCCATTACCGCCACGCTCTTTGTGGTTGCAGCTCAAGCTGTAGAGAGTTCTCGACTGCTCCTCAACTCCAAAAGCTCAAACTTCCCCAATGGACTTGCCAACAACAGTGGGCAAGTGGGCAAAAACCTCCTCTTCTCCGCTGGAGGGGTAGGCACAGGAGAGTTTGATGCCTCAATCATGCCACTGGGTGATCTACTGCAAGAGGGACTCTTTGTGAATCGAAGTCTCTGTGATTGGTACTTTACCGATACGATGAAAGGGGGGGTGATTGATTTTCTCTTTGAGCATGCCAACCCCATCTCACAGGCTTCCAAACAGCGTTGGGAGGGGGGAGAGTTGCTCTGGGGAGAGAGGCTTCAAGAGAAGATCTTGAGGAAGTTTACCCAGACCCGACAGCTCAATTTTGAGGTCTTTAATGACTGGTTGCCCACCGATAACTGTTTTGTCTCTGTGGATGAGCGATACAAGGATATCTATGGTGTCCCCGTTGCCAATATCCGTATCGGTAGCCACCCACATGATCTCAAAGTAGGCAGGTTTTTGGCTCAAAAAGCAGAAGCCGTCATGAGAGCCATGGGAGCCAAAAGGGTACAAAGTGCCATCTCCCCCTACCCCCCTGCCAATCTCCAAGCGGGGGGATGTCGCTTTGGAGAAGATCCTAAAAACTCTGTACTCAATCCCCACTGCCAAGCCCATGAGGTCAATAACCTCTATGTCGCAGATGGGAGCTTCATGCCCACAGGGGGATCGGTACCATTTACGTGGACAATCTATGCCAATGGCTTTCGGGTAGGAGAGCATATCCGCAGACTATTGACCTAAACAATTAGATGGCATCACAATCAACCACATGCATAAGCAAACTGTCCCCACTACTGCTGGCATTGGCATCATTGGCATAGTAGAAACACTCCTGATATGCCTCATCTTGATTGTAAAGTATCTTGTAGTAGCCCGTAGAGACGGTAACATTTCCCTCTCCAATGGTCACATTACTCTCGTGATAATCAATCACATTCACCACACTCAACTCCCCAAACTCAATGGCTTTATCGCGTGCGTATCCCTCTGCATCAACCCACATTTGCCGATTGACCACAGGAACTTGAGGAATGATATTAGACAGAGAATAGGTGGCATCTAAGCTCTCTTGGCTCCAATCAAAGGCTGCATCAGGAGCAAGATGTCCACGATCATAACCTGAACCACGATAATCAGCCAATTTTGCACGATAGATCTCTTCAATATCTTGCTCTTCATAAAAACTGGGACGCTCTTGAATGTTGAGTTCATTCATCAAGTCCCCTTCCAACGTATACGCCACACTTTTAGCAACTTTTTTCTGATAATCATAACAGATGAGAAGAAACACTTTATCAAGAATTTGATCACAATTCCCCTCATTGATAAATTTTTGTCTATAGGTGGGTGAGGGAGATGTCATCGGTTCAGGTTCAGGTTCAGGTTCTATGGGTAACACAACAGAAGGCATCAAGGGAACCGTAGGTGAAACAATCTCCTCCTCAACAAAAGAGAGATTTTCCTCGGGAAGAACGGTGACCATCTCCTCATCCTCTATCGGTATTATTTGGGTAAGATTATGCTCCTCTTCTTGCTCCTGATCACGCTCTTGAATCTCTAAATCATCGCTTCTATTTTCATCCAAAAGATATAATGAAGCATTCGTATCCATCTCCTCTACCCTCTCTGACAATACAGAAGTCTGTGTGGTGGATTCGACCTCTTCTTCCATCTCCGTACTACCACATCCTACGATAATAAATAACATACAAGAATAAAGAAAATATTGATAATAACGCATAAGCCTCTCCGTTCTATTATTAGTTTTAAAATTATACATTAAAAAAAAAATTTATTGTTGATTAATTTTTAAAAAAAAGGCTCTTAAGCTTACCAAATTACCACCTCCATACAAACCTTTTATCAGCCTTTATTAAGTTAAAGAATAATTAAATAAAATTGATGTATTCTATAATCTATACATACAATTAAGGGGAGAGATGGCGTATTTAAACGACCTAGAGGAGATTTGTAAAATCAACTCATTTACCAAGAACAAAGCAGGTGTAGATGCGGTAGGCAACAAAATGAGAGCATGGCTTGAAGCGATTGATTTTGAGACCGTGGTCTACCCTCGTGATACCATAGGAGATCATCTGCTCTTTCAGTCTTCTTCTGTGGAAGGAAGCAAAATTCTTCTTTTGGGGCATAATGATACGGTCTTTCCAGAAGGAAAGTTTGAAAGCTTTGATCAAAATGAGACCTGGGTCTATGGTCCTGGGGTGTGTGATATGAAAGGGGGGAATATTGTTGCCCTTGAAGCCCTAAGAGCCATCCATCAACGCGAAGGAAAAATAGAGAACATTGATTTTTTATTGGTAAGCGATGAAGAGACAGGCAGTGATGACTCCAAAGCACTCACGCTGGCGTTGGCAAAAAATTATGATTACTGTTTTGTTTTTGAAGCAGCAGGAGAAAATCTCGAAGTGGTTACAGGTCGAAAAGGGGTCGGTACCTTTACCATCACGATTGAGGGCAAGGCAGCTCATGCAGGAACAAGCTATACCAAAGGGATCAATGCCAATCTCGAAGCAGCCTATAAACTCCAAGCACTCACCCAACTCACCAACCTTACTGTGGGTACCACTGTCAATGTGGGGCAAATCACAGGAGGTATCGGAGCCAATACCATCTCCCCTCATTGTGAACTCCTCTTGGAGATACGCTACCAAACCAACCGTGAACGGGATCGACTGCTCACCGCACTAGAGGAGATTAGCTCAAAAGCTTATGTTGAGGGGACACAATCCAAACTCGAAGGTCTCATTCAACGTGATGTAATGGAACCCAATGAAGCACAAAACAAGCTGCTCAAAAAACTGAGAACCATCACAGGAGAAGCACTCCCCACAGAGCAAAGAGGTGGGGTGAGTGATGCCAATCATGTTGCCTCTTGTGGGGTAATAACCCTTGATGGCTGGGGTCCTTTTGGCGATGGAGACCATACCATTCATGAACGGGCATTAAAAAGCAGTTTTGAACAACGTATTAAGATAATGGATCAAATATTGAGCCATCATCAAAAAGATAAAATTTTATAGAAAAGGAAAACAGTAATGGGAAAACGAAAAATAGGAATGTGGCTTTATCAAAATGGAGGGGGAGACCTCATCCAAAAGAAGATTGTTGACAAACTCAAAGAGCGAGAGATCAAAACCATCACAGGTCTAAATCTTAGGCATGCTGTGGCAAAAAACAAGAGTATTATCTGTAACGATGACCATGGGAAAAAGATCAAAATGGAGAAGCTTGATCTCTTTTTTAGCTACAACGCAGGAGAGCAAACACAGTATCAAATGTTTCTCTATCAAGCACTCAATCGTGTCATTCCCACGCTCAATAGCTACGAATCCTTTGCTTTGACCGAAGATAAATTCCAAACAGCCTTTCTACTGAGACAACATGGTATACTAACAGCCGATTATGAGCTTTGTCACCGTGATGATGAGAATGAACTCCATAAACGACTAAAAAAATGGGGCAAAATGATCTACAAACCCACCGATGGTTGGGGCGGGGCTGGACTGACCAAGATTGAGAACCAAGAGGCACTGGACATGCTCATGCCGTTCCTCAACAAAATGGACTTGCGTTTCCTCTATCTTGAAAAATTTGTCAAATATGACAATTCCGACTTCAGAGTAGACATCGTCGATGGAGAGTTTGTCTCCTGTTATGGACGAAAAGCCAGTGGCAATGATTGGCGAACCAATATCAGCAGTGGGGGATCGGTCTTCCTGCGAGAAGCCAATGATGAAATCATTGACATTGCCAAACAAGCAGCCAAAGTCTGTGGCGTGGATATTGCAGGGATAGACATTATTTATGATTTAGAGCGAGAAGAGTACATTGTCCTCGAAGTCAATGGTATCCCCGCCTTTGCTACTCCTGACCAAGAAAAAGCAGGACTGGACTTCAATGATAAAAAAATCAATCTTATCGTGGATATGATTGACAGAAAAACAAAAGAGAGCTAAAACATCGTGATAGAAGAGACGCAATATATCAGTCAATCTCCAGAGATCAAGAGCATTATCAAAAACCTGACGCTTACCCAGTCACTCTTTATCTCCTCCATCCTTATTGGAGAACCCCATACAGGGAAAAAAGATCTTATCCGAGCCATTTTCCCCAAGGCTGTATATATTGATGCCAACAATAGCAAAGAGTTAGAAAAAGCACTTGATACCTACAATGAAATCATTATCTACAACTTTGAAGCCATCAGCAATATGACACAACTCAACTTTGAAAACAAACGTATTATTGCCATTGCCAATAGCGTTCAAAGCAGTGCCTTAATTGAAGAGAAGTTTGCCTTTATTTATCATATGCCTCCCCTTAGAGATCGTATGGAAGATGTGGCACTACTCACCACACACTTTACCCAAGAGATCAGTGATGCCCTCATGATCCCCAAGGGAAAAGTCATTGATGCCAATAGCATTGATCTTTCGAATAATATAAAATCACTCAAAGCGTCAATCTATAAACAGTTAATTACCTCTACGCTCAGTGCCAAAGAGATAGAACAAATCCTCTTTGACTATCTCTATGAACACATTGATGGGAACAATGCCTATCGCGAACACATTGCCCTCTATGAGCGTCCTTTGATTCAAGCGGGTTTGGCAAAGTTCAAATCACAACTCAAACTCTCTTCGGTACTGGGTCTCAATCGAAATACCTTAAGGAAAAAGATTCATGAACACGATCTTGACTGATTTTAACTTTTTCATTGAACATGATAGCAACCCCTTTATACTCTTCTCAGGACTGGGGAAAATCCTCTACCTCAACCAGAGTGCGGAACTCCTCCTCTTGGAGCCTTATCGAGAAAAAAAGCTCTTTAACCTGACCCTCTCTCATGCCCCCAAAAGCTTTGGGTGTAAAAAAACGTTGATGGAACTCTCCTTTGGTTCATTTGAATTTTATGCCATCAATGTACTCTACAACAATGAAGACGAAATAGCCCTTCACCTCTACAACAAACCCACCATTAAGATAGAGCATGATTTGAGTCTCGAAGGCTATACCCAAACCGATCTAAACTTACTGCTTGAAGCCAATATTGAACTCTTTAAGATGAAATACCAAGGAGAGATCTCTATCTTTACCGATTATGATCTGCCTCTTTTGCAAATTCATCAAAACAATTTTTCTTTTATTTTACGAAAAATTTTTGAACAGTTTCAAGAGGCACACTCTGTCAATATTACCCTAAAAATCAAAATTGGAGAGATGATTGTCGTAAATCATAAACGCTATCCCATTATTCTCTTTAAGGTTGAAAGTACCCAAAGAAAGCACGAGAATGATATCCATATCAAAGAGACAGCTTCAAGTAATTATATCAATGTTGTATTGGAAGAGCATAGCATCACACTAGAGATACCAGCCATCAATTAAAAAAGTAAGGTACTACCCAGCTTCTATCATAACTGAGTAGTAGATTGTAAGAAAATGTGAAAATTACAAAGGCAGTTTTGAGACGTGCCTTAGGTCATAGAATCTAATTATAAAGAGAAAGGTGCAGTTAGATATACCTGAATGGTATTTCCATCAAACGCTTCATCATCGCTTGAACTTGCGATCAAGGCTGCTGTGGCATCAAATGGACCCACTTTTGTGGTTGCTGTTACGGTAATTTCATCCATCTCTAGCAAATTGCTGTTATCATTTTTAACCGTTGTATACTGTGCGGTATAGTTATCATAAGCAGCTGAAACCATAATTGACTCAGCACCTGCTTGACCTACAAAACCATAGTTCCACCATGCTTCGGTATAGAGTTTAGATTGCCCATTATGCGCCCCACCTGTAGCAGTGTTCCCCATATAGACCAATCCTTTGCTGCTGATTTTTGAGTAAGCTGCTGCCAAATCAATATCAGATACTTTGTACCCAATTTTGGCGGCTGCTGCTTTGGTATCATCCATACTATTAATGGCTGCTTTAGGCATAATGGTTGCATATTGAAGCCCCAAAGCGATACCACTGATATCACTGTCTGTTTGTGCCCAAATAGCATCTGCTTGATTCACAACATTGTAGTACCAAAGTTGTGCTGTTGTACTAGGGATAAGTTTGGTTACCACCGCAGCTGCATAGGCACCTTTGTTAGCAATATTCAAACCAGCTTCTTGTAATCCAGCCTCTTGCTCAGCACTCAATGCACCATATTTGGTCATTCCACCATCAACATTTTGTAATTGATTGTGACCATTTCCACGACCAACCCAAGCACCAACCAAAGTGGTATCTTCAAGATGATTATCAACAACAACCGCGGCATCAAATGTATTATGACTAATATTCCAAGTTTCAGTTAAAGCAAGAGGTGTATCCAATGCTTGACGACCCACAACTACCATGGTTTTATCAATGGGTTTAAGTACAATGTTTGCGGTATCAATCCATACAGTATCTTGAACACCATTACCTCTATGTGCAGCCCATGTTCCAGATACCAAAGTTCCTTCTAAACCAAGTGTAGAGACCCCTGTTACACCTGCATTCAAAGTTAATGTATCTGAAAGATCTTTGGTATAAGTAAGATTAAGACCAGCATCACCATAGGCACCATTTTTATTGAAAAGATCAGCACCATCCATATCACCTGTACCGTAAAAGACTTTAGCCTCTCCTCCAATTTTAGCATCACCAGCCATTGCTGTCGTTACAGCCAACGCTGCGATTAAACTTAGTTTTGTAAACTTCATTCTTTAAACTCCTTTTAAAATGTTGTAAAGCCATTATAATCACTTTTTTTCTGAATTATCAAAAAAACAGTGATTAAAATTTAATCAATCCTCAATATGTAACCAAATGACAAATATCAAGCCATAGCACTATCTTCTGCTCTTATAACTCCCATAAATTCATATTATATTAATTCATTGATTATTTTTTATACAACATTTCCAACCGCGTGAACCCCTAAAAAGGTTATACTCTTGCCATTAAAAATACCAAAGGAGTAAGTTTATGAAAAATAAATTTCTAACACTGCTAACACTGTTAGCTTTACCAATCCTTGCCTTGGCAGGGGATACACTTGATACAGGTGATACAGCATGGATGATGGTCTCAACTGCATTTGTATTGCTTATGACACCCGCTGGTCTGGCTCTTTTCTATGCTGGTATGACACGATCCAAAAATGCCCTTAACACCTTCTCTATGGTTATGGGAGCCTTTGTAATGGCATTTGTGGTTTGGATTATTGCTGGGTACTCTATTGCCTTTGGAACCAATGAGAGTGCCATGCTCCAAAATGTATTTGGTGGATTTGGTAATGTCTTACTTGATGGTATTAAATGGACAGATCTCAGTGGAACCTATCCTACTTATGTCTTTATTGCTTTCCAAGGTACCTTTGCAGCGATTACCATTGCGATTGCTTCGGGATCAGTCATTGGTCGTATGAAATTCTCCACATGGATGGTGATTGTTGTGCTTTGGGGACTCATTGTGTATGCTCCTATTACCCACATGGTATGGGGTGGTGACGGTGCGTACCTCTTTGATGCAGGGGCTTTGGACTTTGCGGGTGGTACGGTTGTACACATGAACGGTGGTTTGGCTGGTTTGGTCTTGGCAATCTTGGTCGGTAAACGAGCGGGATACAACAAAACAGCAATGAAACCATTCTCTATTATCCTTACGGCTGTGGGTGCAGCACTATTATGGTTTGGTTGGTATGGATTTAACGGTGGTTCTGCCTTTGGTGCCAATGCCATTGCTGGTCTTGCGGTACTTACCACCACCATTGCTACTGCGGTAGGTGGGGTAACATGGATGCTTATAGAGTGGTTTATCTACAAAAAACCAACCCTTCTTGGAATCGCCTCAGGGGTTATTGCTGGATTGGTTGCCATTACACCTGCTGCTGGATTTGTGGGTGTGGGTGGTGCGTTTGGCATCGGTATCTTTGGTGCGATTATCGCCTTCTTCGGGGTGGTTAAACTTAAAGCAATGTTTGGTTATGATGATTCACTCGATGCCTTTGGTATTCACTTCTTAGCTGGTCTTTGGGGAGCGTTGGCAACTGCCTTCTTTGCCCTTAATGACAAAGACCTTCTCTGGGATGGTCCCCTCAAAGAGAGTGGCGACAGAATGGGACAATTCATGGTTCAAGTGGAATCTGTACTAATCGTAGGTCTTTGGACACTTGTTGGTACCGTGGTTGTTTACTTTATCGCATCAGCCCTCACTGGTGGAGGAAGAGTTGACGAAGAGACCGAGTACAATGGTTTGGATGAAACCATTCACGGTGAAAATGGAATGAACCTCTAAGCGGTAATTTCCATTTAGAACAGTAGGGACAATCCCCCGTGATTGTCCTTGTTTACATAATATAGGAAGGAAAAAATATGAAAAAAATCGAAGCAATTATCAAGCCATTCAAGCTTGAAGATGTCAAAGAGGCATTGGTAGAAGCAGGAATCGAAGGGATGACCATCTCTGAGGTCAAAGGATATGGACGACAACAAGGTCACTCAGAACTCTATAGAGGGGCTGAATATGTGGTTGAGTTCATCCCTAAAGTTAAAATCGAAATCGTGGTTAGCAGTCAAGAGTATGCTGATACCGCCATCAATGCCATCAAAGAGGCAGCCCACACGGGTAAAATTGGTGATGGTAAAATCTTTGTATCAGATATCTCTAGTGTGGTTAGAATCCGTACAGGGGAAGCTGACGAAGAGGCACTTTAGGTCTTTTAACGTATCTGTTGTGGGGCATTAATGCCCCATAGAGATACCTCTACTTACACTTTTATACTCCAAAAGTATCTTTTATTTTCTTCTCAAAATCTTTATCACTCATCGCTCTTCTCATCGGAATAAAGGTCGTTGCCTCAGCTCCCACAGGGACAAAGATATCAGCATCTTCATTCTCTATAATCTCTCTAACCGCAGTGGCAATGGGTTCGGGGGAGGGTCCCTCATTGATCGCTTTTGCCACAATTGGTACAAAGTGCGATACTAACGCTTTGTAAGGAGAGGTCTCACTGGTGGTTTGGGCATTGGCAACCAAACCTTTCTTAACAAAATTGGTTCCAAACAGTCCTGATTGAATCGAATGTACCCTCACCCCATAAGGCAAAGTCTCAAATCTCAAAGAGTCTACAATCCCCTCTACCGCATATTTTGAAGCGTTGTAGTGTGCCAAAAGCGGTAGCCCCATCTTTCCTAAGAATGAGCTAATATTTATAATCACGCCACTCTTTGCCTCTCTCATATAGGGAAGAACCTCTCGGGTGACCTTGATCAGACCAAAGACATTCACATCAAATTGATTGAAAATCTCCTCATCCGTACCCTCCTCTATGGTTGCGAGCAATCCATAACCTGCATTGTTAACCAATACATCTATTTTGCCCTCTTTGGCAATGATCTCTTTGATCGCTGATTTGATAGAATCGGTTTTGGTAACATCCAAATAGATAGCATGTATATTCTCAGCGGTTGATGAAGCATCTTTGTCTCTCGTCCCTGCATAGACGATATACCCATGCTCTGCCAAATAAGCAGCTGTTATTTGCCCCATACCTGATGTTGCTCCTGTGATTAAAACGACTTTTTTCATCTGATTTCCTTATTGTCAATTTTGATCATTATAACAACAAGGGTAGATCCAAATCAATAGGGTTTTAGCACTAAAGGAATTTTGTTTTGTCACGAAAGGAATTTCTTTTATGTTAAGATTTTTCGTATCTCCTCCACCGACAAGCTACCCAAAACCCGAGAGTCAAAACTCTCAAAACTCTCATCGCCCAAACGCTGATCACGATACAGCTCCATGATACGTTTCACATACACTTTGGCTTCTTCCAAGGTAATACCCTCAAAAATCAAGCGTCCCACTTTGGCTTCGTGAGTTACTTTGCCTCCCAAATAGAGGTTCAATCGTCTCTCTTTGCTCCCTTCTTGGCTGATGCCCACAAAACCGATATCCGCAATGTCATGCAGACCATAACCTTTGGGAGAGCTGCTCCAGTAGAGGCGTACTTTGGCATTAGGGATGGGAACTTTTTGCTGGAGAAAGTTTGACAAGGCAATCGCATCGGTTTTGTTAGGCAGTACCGAAAAGGCAACCGTCTCAGCACTCGTACAGGCAATCTGATGGTTGTAATAGAGATGATGATAAGGCTCATAGATACGATAGATCAAAGAAGATTTAAGTGATGCAACCTCCTCAGGATCTACCAAGAGATAGATACTCTGCTCCAAACTGATACGTATCTTCGCGTTATGCTTGGTGGCTTCCCCTGCCAACTCCATAAGACAACTGCCAGAGAAAAGACCCGAAGGAACACTTAGATGTACCATACTAAGCTCTTCATCCATGGGCAACAGACCCGTCTCATCAATACGATACTCCTCCACAGCCAATACCTTACTGCCACCTCCACTCTCTAGTGTTATCTCAGATTGAAGGGAAAAGAGAAAATACTCCATCCCTACCCTCTCAAGAAGTTGGTGGAGTCGCTCTCCTTTTTTGGCAAGATGCCCAAAACACGTAATCACTGCCCAAAAGGTCTTAACAACCTTTTGAGGAGGGACAAAAAGACCACTATCTTCTGCTTGTCTCCCTACCGCCCCTCCAAGATAGAGTTTAAATCCGATAATTTCATGCTGTTGTGCGACCACAAAAGCACAATC
>Ga0256828_1001335_pt1 | contig 15467 bp, 15 predicted proteins | sample CV88metaG_FD_185993 | JGI IMG/M metagenome (GOLD analysis project Ga0256828, IMG submission 185993) | Hydrothermal vent microbial communities from East Pacific Rise, Pacific Ocean - CV88 | ecosystem: Environmental > Aquatic > Marine > Hydrothermal vents | place: Pacific Ocean: East Pacific Rise...
CTGCCTCATTCATTTTTAGAACAATATTATGTTTGATAAACTCCTCATTGCTTAAAAATTCTAAGTGAGGAATAGTCGCCTTAGTATAATCCAAATCACTCAAAGTATGAAACTGAGAGATAAGTTTCTCTTTTGCAGTTTGAATATCATAGAGTGTTTGAATCACTATATTTCTTTGAATCACAGCATTGTCTAAAAATCCAGAATCAAGTTGTCCACTGAGATACTGCTCTTTTTTTTGTAAAAGATTGATCTCAGAGTTTTTAATTTGCAATTCTTGCTTTTTTGCTTTAAGGTCTGTTTGTTTAATCTGCATCAAAATACTAATAGTATCTTTAATCATTTTTCGTTTTGCTACATCTACTGAAAAGTCTGTATAAAGTTTACTTGCATTGGCAAACTTAATCCCATAATAGATACCACCACTTTGAAAGATGGGTTGATCCATCTTAATGGCTGCATTTTGACTTAATTGCTCTTTTGAGTAAGGCTTGCTTCTTGAATATCCATAGTTTAAACGAATAGGAGCAATCCAAGAATCACGAAGCTTTGAACCTTCTGCCTCATTTTTTTGATAATCTAAATCAAAAATCTCTTGCTTATTTTTAGAGATGTAACTATTGAAGTCATTCTCTTTTTCATTTGCAAAAAGTGTACTACTACAAAGAAGAAACAGCGAGAGTGAGAGCTTTAAAGCCTGCATCAATTTCCTCTTTTGTTATAGTAAGTGGTGGTAAAAATCTCAGTGTATTACGTCCAGCTTTAAGTACCATCACTCCGTTGTCTTTTGCATTTGATAAGATTGCAGAGAGTGTCTCAGCATCTCTTGTACGAAGTCCACACATCATCCCAATACCCACTTTTTGAGTAAAAAGATCTTTATGCTCAGTATAAAATTTTTCTAATGCCTTATTGAAAAGAAGTGATGTTATCTCTAAATCTCCACTCTTTTTTTTCTCATCTAAAATCTCTACAACCTCACATACTGCACGAGAACTCAAATAGTTTCCACCAAAAGTAGAACCATGATCTCCAGCACAAAGAACCTCTTTGAGTGTTGTCATCACAATTCCAACTGGAACGCCACCACCAACACCTTTAGCAAGTGTAATGATCTCAGGCTCAATCCCATAAAGTTGTGAAGCAGTGAATTCACCAGTTCTATAAGCTCCCGTTTGCACTTCATCTACGATAAGTGGAATCTCTTTTTCTTTCAGTAGTTTTGCAAGAGTTTGCACTTTTTCTTTATCTTGAGGTTCAACCCCACCCTCACCTTGAATAAGTTCTATCATAACTGCAGCGGTATGATCATCAAGTAAACCCTCAATCTCATCTAAGCCATCAGCATACACAAAACCATCAGGGAAAGGTCCAAAGTAATTATGCATAGACTCTTGTCCGGTTGCTTTTACTGTAGTGATTGTACGACCATGAAAAGAGTGGTTGAGTGTTATAATCTTGTAGCGTTTTATCTCTCCATCGCGTTCACCGTGTTTACGAGCAATTTTAATTGCACCTTCATTTGCTTCAGCACCAGAGTTTCCAAAAAAGCATGCCATATCATAGCCACTTGCTTCTACAACTTTTTCTGCAGCTTTTGCTTGAGGAGCTATGTAGTACAGATTAGAGATATGTGTAATGTTTTGCACTTGTTCACAAAGAGCTTTACTTACTCTCTCATTTGCATGACCAACACTTACAACACCTATACCAGATGTAAAGTCTATATATTTTTTACCATTCGTATCTGTAAGTGTCGCGTTTGAGCCACTTACAAATTCAACATCACCACGTCCATAAGTTTGGAGTACATATTTTTTATCTAATTCTTGTGTATTCATATTTTCTCTTTAGTTTTCTATTGGTGTAATTGTAACTCGATTTTCCTGATAAATAGCACATTTACCATCAAGTGAGTGTTTCGATGTTGTCAAATTATTGACACCTTTTGTTCCACTGTAAATTAAAACACAATCTTCTCTTAAATTATCGTTGTGTTTCACATCTAAAATCACCTCTCCATTCTCAGAAGAAATTTTAAGAGGAGTTCCCTCTTTATAGCCTAATGCACTATGAAGATAAACATACTTTTCTCTTTGAAATTGTGAGTTTAAACTTTTAAGTGCTTTAGAAGTAATTAAGAACTTCCCCTCTTTATGCACCTGCAAAGGTTCATACTCTTCTAAAAAAAGAAACTCTCCATCATCTGTATCAAAGCCATCTTGATATGGAATATTCTCTCGACCCTCTACTTCAAAACAGCCATCAATCTTATGTACCCCAAAGTTTTTAAAATGCTCTAGATACTCTTTTTCAGACTTTATCCCAATCTCAAAGGCATCACAAAGATATGCTGTTAAATCATACTCACTTATCCCCTGCTCACTATGCGATTGCTTATGCATTAGCATCATTGCATTATGGGAGTAAGAAGTTCTTACATCATCTTTATACAAAAAGCTTTTTGCAGGGATTACCAAGTCAGCAATCTCACTTGTTTCGTTCTCATAGAGTCCAAAATAAACTACATTTTCTACACTCTCAAAACTTTGCTTGACTCGTAAAGAGTTTGGCATTTGTGCAAGTGGATTAGCCCCTTGAATAAAGACAGTTTTATAGTTTTCAAACTCTGTATCAACCTTTGATACTCTCTTTGCTTTAGTATCAAAAGGGTTCTCTATCTTCTCACGAGAACTTCCCAAGTAGGCAACACCACAACCCTCTTTTCCAAAAAGACCAAGAGCAGCTCCAAAAGCATCTATAGCTCGCATCACATCGGCACCATCACTATACTTCTGGATACCAACACCACATACGATAGCTACCTTTGCTCCAGTAACTAGCTCTAAAACTGCACCCAAATCACCTAAAGTAACATCCATTTCAGTTAAAGCAGCTTTAATACGTACACTTTGAGTAAGCTCATAATACTCTTCAAACTCACTTGCATATTCTTCTAAAAAATGATCATCACAAAGGTCATTAATGTGTAAAAATCGTGTTAACAACATTGCAAAGTACAAATCAGTGTGTGGCTTTATCTGGATAAAAAGGTCTGCATCTTTTGCTATCTTCGTTTTTACAGGATCGATAACAATAATTTTCTTTCCCTTAAGAAGAGGGAGAAGATGTGAAGATGTTGTATGTGGATTTCTTCCCCAAAAGATAACGACATCAGATTTGGCTATCTCACTTAGAGGCATATTTTTGTTTGATCCACGACCTTCAATGATACCTGCTTCACCCGCTCCATCACAAAGAGTTCCATCTGTAAGAACTGCTCCAACTGAAGCGAAAAAATGATCAGTTACTCCTTGCATCAAAGAAAAATTTCCATGCCCTTTATAGTGCAGTATTTCACTTTTTAGTGTAGAGTCAAATATCTCTTTAAGTTTTTCTTTTGCCTCATCTAGTGAAATCACTTCACCCTTATAGCGAGGCATTTGAATTGTCTCATGTGCTAAGTAATGGTTTAAATTTGGACATAAGAAACCTTGAGTGTGACACCCTTTTAAAGCTTTTAACTTCTCATCTTCATAAACCACTCCACAAGCATCATAACAATCAAGTGGACAGGCTGTTGTTGTATCATTTTGCATTATCAACCTCTTTTAGCTCAATTTTTACAAGTTTTGAAAAAGTTTTTGGTGCTTTTACGACAATCTGTGCTTTGTATTTAGAGATATTTTGTGCATCTGCTATATATAAAAGTCTTGTTATTTTATAAGGTGTTTTAACTCCATCAATGTAAATAGTTTTCTTTTTTGCATCTTTTAAATCTTCCCCATCAAGATAGAGAGTGAGTAATGCTTTTGATGTATCTGCAATTTTTGCTAAAGGTGTAGCTTTGTTTACAACTTGGCCCACTTTCACATCAATACTATAAAGAACAAAACCTTTATCACTTAAATATTTATCAGAGATACTTCTCTCAAGTTGTGCTTTTCTAAACTTTAAATCGTCTATTTGAACTTTAAGATTATTTATCTCTTTTTGAGTAGCTAAAGAGGAGTTCTCACTTGCTACTAAATCATAAAATTCTCTATCTTTTTCTACACGCGACTTAATTTTCAAATCTTTTATTTGTTTGTAATTTATCTGTTTTCTTTGTAATGATTCTTTTAAGTTTTCTAGTATCGCTTCGTTTACTTTTACTGTTTTTTCTAACTCTTTGAGTTTTAGATTTAAGTATTTCAACTCTTTCTTATCTAGCTCAGCATCTATCTTTATGTATGCCTTATTGGAAAGTTTTTTTCCAATCATATCTTCATCTATAAATTTAACCACACCAGTAACATTTGAAGAGATATCTCTTGTCTCATAAGGTTCTACTTTTGAGTAGTATACTTTTGCATTTAAAAAACTTGTTAAAAAGAGTAAAATAATGAAATATTTCAAATCGATTCCTTCGCTAATATAAGACTAATTTTAACATTTCATTATTAACATTCAAGCATATTTCATTTTAATTTAGATATTATTAAAATAGATTTAAATAAAGGGTAAATATGTCTGTACTAGATAATGTAGACGCTGCCACAAACCTGGCAAAAAACAATGAGTTACAACTCTTAGTTTTTAGGGTAAGTGATAAAAAAGATTCTGCTTATTATGCAATCAATGTTTTTAAAACAAGAGAGGTAGTAGAGTCTAAGAACCATTACATTACACAGATTCCATCTTCCCATCCACTTCTTAATGGTACCATTATACTTCGTGGATTACAGATCCCTATCTTAGATCTCCCTGCATGGTTAGGAATACATCTAACAAAAGAAGAGATTCAAAAGTCCAATATCCTTATTTGTGATTTTAATGGTGTCATTATCGGTCTTCGTATTATGTCAGCTTTTAGAGTTATAAAGAAAAACTGGAATGAGATGCATGCACCAGATAGTTATAGACTCAAAGAGGATGGAGTTGTAATGAATGACACACGTCTTGAAGATGGCTCCCTTTGTCTTATATTAGATTATGAAAAACTACTTGCTGATGTTATCCCTCAAGCACTAGTAGATGTAGCTAAAGACACAGCAAACTTAAGTGATATAGTTATTCCAGATAAACTCAAATATGGTACTGTTCTTATCGCAGAAGATTCCAAAACAGCACAACGCCATCTTATCCAAATATTTCGAAATGCAAATATAGATATGAAACTTTTTGACAATGGTAAAAAACTTGTTGATTATGTAGAAGCATTAGAAGAAAATGCTTCTGATATACCTGTGATTATCACAGATATTGAGATGCCTGAGATGTCAGGATTTACCGTTATAAAGATACTAAAGCTCAATCCAAACACAAGAGATATACCAGTCATTGTAAATTCTTCAATGACAGGAGATAACAATAAACGCGAGGCAGAAGTTCTAGGTGCAAATGGATTTATAGATAAAACAAAAAGTCATAATATCATTCCATTGATTGTTTCAGTGATGCAACAATAACAACTTTCATGTGTATTTCACATGGAAGAGACCTCTCTTCTCAACTCCTATTAAATAATAAATTTCCAAAGAAAATATAATAATAAAATAAAAATAAAAAAGTAGTGTAAATATAAAATACTGATAAAAAAGCTACAGTAGTAATAACTGAGGAAGAAGAAACGACGCAGATACTGCGTCGCTATTTAAATTTTGTCTCTATTCTTATTGGAATAGTGAGATTAATACACCAGCCGCAACTGCTGAACCAATTACACCTGCCACATTTGGACCCATAGCATGCATAAGAAGCATGTTTGTTCTATCATACTCCATACCTACTTTATTAGATACACGAGCCGCCATTGGAACTGCTGATACACCAGCTGAACCAATAAGTGGATTGATTTTATGTCCAGGGAACATATTCATAATTTTAGCCATTAAAACACCTGCTGCAGTACCTACAGAGAATGCAATAATACCAAGAACCATAATAAACATAGTCTCAGGTACAAGGAATTGATCTGCTGCTAGTTTAGAACCAACACCAAGACCTAAGAAGATCGTAGTGATATTGATAAGTGCATTTTGTAAAGTATCATTAAGACGCTCAACCACACCTGATTCTTTTAAGAAGTTACCAAACATAAATGCACCGATAAGAGGTGTAGATTCTGGCAATACTAAAATAGCAAGAGTTAAAACCATAATAGGGAAGATTAACTTTTCTAAACGTGACACATGACGAAGTGTAGTCATCTTGATCTTACGCTCAGCCTCATTTGTTAATGCTTTCATAATTGGAGGTTGAATAATTGGTACCATTGCCATATAACTATATGATGCAACTGCAATTGCTCCAAGAAGTTCAGGTGCAAGTTTTGTTGCAATAAAAATTGATGTTGGACCATCTGCCCCACCAATAATTGAAATTGCTGATGCTTGTTGTAGTGTAAAATCTACAAAACCAGCTTGAGAAAGTGCAACTGCACCAACAAGTGTTCCAAAGATACCAAACTGAGCTGCACCACCAAGAAGAGCAGTTTTAGGGTTTGAAAGAAGTGGACCAAAGTCCGTCATAGCTCCAACACCCATAAAAATGATAATAGGAAACATCTCATTTGAAAGACCCATCTGATAAATAACACCCAAAAAGCCATGTGCCCCAGCGATTCCTGCAACAGGGATATTGGCAAGTAATCCACCAAATGCGATTGGTAATAGCAGAAGTGGTTCAAAACCTTTAGCAATAGCTAACCAAAAAAGGAAGAAAGTCACAAGAATCATAATTACACGACCGAGACCCTTATGAAAATTGCTCATAGGTTCACCCTTAGCATTTAACTCTTCTCCTGGATTTACAAGTGCTACAACACCCGTTGATTCAAGGAAACCCTCTATCATTTGACCCATTGATTTAGATTGATAGTTCTCTTCTTTATGAGTAGATGATGCACCTTCATTAGAAGCTGCATGTTCGTTTGCTGATGCACTTGTAAATGCAAAAAGCATCATAAGTGCAAGAAATTTTAGTACTATGTTTTTCATTTAGCTTATCCTAATACTGCTACAGTTTGACCTTCTACAACTTTATCATTTGTAGCTACATTGATCGATTTAATAACACCACCTTTTGGTGCTACAACATCAATCTCCATTTTCATAGATTCTAAAATCATAATCACATCGCCTTCATTTACACTTTGACCTGGATTAGCAACAATTTTCCAAACATTGCCTGGAAGGAGTGCTTTAATCTCAATATCATTTCCTGAAGCTGTTGGAGCTGGTGTAGAAGTTGAAGCACTTTCACCATTTACTGCCGTTACCTGAATATCTGCATCACCCTCTGCAACTTGAACACTAAACTTTTGACCATCTACTACTACTGTATAATTTCCGCTACCCATATTTGAACTTCCTTCACAATCGTTTTTCATTTCTGATATTTTACGTACATTTAATTCGCCTTTTCCTAGAAGGAATGCGATACCTTTTTCTTGACATGCTGCTGCAATAAAGATGTTTTCTTCTGTAATCTCAAGATCAACTTTTTTAAGTTCATCAATTGCAAATTGAAGAGATTTTGTCTCATCAGCATCTGCTAAATCAAGTGCTTTTTCAGTTGTTGGCTCAAGTCCAAGCTTTTCTGAAGCAATTTTAACGATCTCTGGATCTGGAGCAACTGGAGTTTTACCAAAATATCCAAGAACCATTTTCCCATACCCTGGTGCAATTGCATTCCAAGGACCTTGCATAACATTATTAAGTGCTTGTTGAAAATAAAACTGTGAAACTGGTGTTACAGATGTACCATAACCACCTTTTTCAACTACCTCAGTCATTGCAGCAATAACTTCTGGAAATCTATCTAAGATATCATTATCACGCATCATTTGAGTATTTGCAGTAAGTGCACCACCTGGCATTGGTGAGAATGGAATCACAGGAGAAACCATTGTCGCTTCTGGAGGCATGAAGTAATCACTTAAACAAGATTGTAGCTCTTTTTCATATGTAAGGATCTTTTCAATCTCTAAACCACCAAGATCAAAGTTCATCCCTTTAGTAGCATGAAGCATTGTCAAGATATCTGGTTGAGATGTTCCACCACTTACAGGTGATGCTGCCATATCAATACCGTCAACATCAGCTTCTAATGCTGCCATATATGCTGCAACAGAAACACCAGCTGTTTCATGTGTATGAAGACGAATGTGTGTATCTGCACCAAGTAATCTTCTACCCATTTTAATTGTTTCAAAAACTTTTTGTGGGCTTGATGTACCAGATGCATCTTTAAAACATACACTATCATAAGCAATACCACTGTCTAAAATGTCACGTAAAGTCTTTTCATAAAACTCTACAGTGTGAGCACCTGTACATCCTGGTGGTAGATCCATCATTGTTACAACAATTTCATGTTTTAAACCATGATGAGAGATACGTTCACCTGAATACTTAAGATTTTCAACATCATTAAGTGCATCAAAGTTACGAATAGTCGTTGTTCCATGTTTTTTGAATAGTTTTGCATGAAGATCTATAAGCTCTTTTGAACCTGTATCTAACATAACTGTGTTTACACCACGTGCAAGTGTTTGAAGATTTGCATCAGGACCTACAATGTCACGGAACTTGTCCATCATCTCAAATGCATCTTCTCTTAGGTAAAAGTAAAGAGATTGAAATCTTGCTCCCCCACCAAACTCAAAGTGGTTGATTCCAGCCATTTTTGCTGCTTCAACTGCCGGAAAAAAATCATTCATTAGAACACGACCACCAAAAACTGATTGGAAGCCGTCTCTAAAAGTTGTATCCATTACATCTATAAATTTTTTAGCCATATTAATCCTTAAGCTCTATGATGTGCAATTGCTGCAGAGATTGCCGCAATTACTTTTTTGTTATCTTGTTGTTGTGCTGGAGCCGTAGGCGACGCACTCGCTTGTGGTTCAGGAAAAAATTTATGAATAATTGCTGACATGATGTTCATACATACAATCATAATCACTAAAAATGCGAACACTGTTCCCATCCCTAGAACCATAAACTTCAAGCCCTCTAGTATTAGATTAGTCTCCATTAAATTGCCTTTTCAAAATTTTGATGGCTTAGTATAGTATAAAGATGTTTAAATAACTTTTTGACTTCGAACAAATTTTAAAATTAAGGGTTCAATTGTTACCTTTTGATTATATACTTCCGCAAAATTTAAATATATAAAGAGAGAATAAAATAGTATGGTTAAAAATAGTGTAAAAAAATTTGGAATAATCAACACGATAGAGGGGTATTCTTACCTTATTCTATTATTTATAGCTATGCCTTTAAAATATACTTTTGACTTTCCAATTGCGGTAAAAATTGCGGGGATGGCACATGGTATTTTATTTACACTTTTTTGTATCTTATTGGTTATAGCTTGGAAAGAATCTAAATGGGATTTTCAAGAAAATATTGTCTTTTTTGTAGCATCCTTAATCCCTTTTGGAACTTTTTATACAAAAAAGAAAATTCTTGCTTATGCAGAATAAAAGCATTTTCACTGTAGAATACGAACAATAAAAAAATCAAGGGATACTTATAAATGATTGCAGGAATGTATGAACAAGACTTTATCGCATATATTATTTTTGGGCTTATTTTAAACTTTGTATTTTCTATACTTTTTGGAATCTATCTTAGTAAAAATATTGGTATGCAAGAGATGATCACTTCAAAAGGTGATAAAGAGCAACCCATCTATGTTCAACTAAGTCTTTTTATCCCTTTTGCAAAGATGCTCATTACACTTTACAGAGTAAGTATTTTACAAATTTACTTTTTAAATAAAGGGTATTCTCATAAAGATTTTTGGGTATACATCACTAGTTCTCATTCACAAAATGAGAGCTAATCTACTTATAAATTTCCCCTAAACAATTTTTTACAATTTCCTCTTTCCACAAGCCCTTTTGTTTATATCTTGCTTCTTTTTGTAATTTATAAAATATTCCCTTAAACAGCCTATCTTTTAAATGGGGTACTCGAACTGCTAAGCCCTCCGAAAGTAAAAGTTCTGCATATGTATTTCTCCCTTTGGCATAAACAATACACTTCCCCTTCCTAAATTCTATGTGGTATAATTGTCCAATATCAAAAATCTTTTGTGCATAATAGAGATCTTCTTTATTTTTTACATAAAAATCTTTTATCTTCATTTTACATGTTCTAGCTACATTTTTTCTTGCATATAATTCATCTATAGTAACTACCCCATAAGGTCTACAAAAAAAATGGTAATTACCTATACTGAACTCTTGTTGTTCATTTGAATAGATACTCTCAAGTTTAGCTAATGTAGGTTCTTGCGCATATAAAATTGAAAAAAGAAAAAAGAAAATAATTTTGTACATATCTTATTGTAACGTGATATAATTAACTTCATAATAGATAGAAGGCTTATGATGAATGATTTTAAACTCAAACTTATTCTTAGTATTTTAGGGGGGATTGTTTTTTCATTTATTTTTATTCTTCTAGCTTTTGTTCTTCCTGTAGATAAAAAACAACAACAAGTTATAGCAAAACCTAAAGGTTTACTTGAACAAGTTTCGCAATCTGCTAGAGGAGAGTAAAATTCTCTCTTATAAACTCTTTTTGATTTTAAGAAGTTTTAAACTCGAATATGCGATAGAGGGTTTAAGACGTATAACACAAGCTTCAAGAATATCTACATAATGAGCAAACTCTTCTAAATTATCTTGTTTCATAAGTTTAAGAAGTATCTCTTCTGAATCTTTGATACGAAGATTTCTAGCAACTCCTAAATTTTTATGTGCAAGTTCACGTAAAGGTGTAAAATCTAATGTTTTATTCTCTTTTTGCTCTTGTTTGAGTTTTTCTATATATTCTCTAAAAAGTTCTGTTGATTTTATCACCTGAATGACATAGTCTTCTACAAGTTGATCGATAAGTTCACTCTCTAAGCCCAACTCTTCTACTGCTTCTTGATCACAGTAATCATACCTGTCATTGAAAAAATCGCAACATAAATGCTGAGCATTTTTAAGTAAATTATGAATCTCTTCATTTTTTTGTTTATCTACTTGAGTCAAATTATTTGAATTCATAATTAAAAGATAACATTTTATTTCATTTTTGTGTTAAAAGTGAGTGAATAATGAGAAAGTTTTGAACGAGTGCTACAAATACACTCATTCAAAAATATTATATTGCTTTTGTAATGATACGGTTAAGTCTTGCTATAAAGTCTGCAGTATCATCTAGCTCTTGACCATCAAAGAGTTTTGCTTGGTCAAGTAAAACATGAGCAGCATCAGCAATCAGGTTTTGATCTGCTGAGTTTTTCAGCTTCTCAATAAGCTCATGTTTAGGGTTAATTTGTAAGATTGGAGCTGGTTCTGGAGTATCTCCACCTTGTCCCATCTGTTTCATCATTTGAGCCATCATGTATGACGGGTCTTCTTTATCAATTTTAAGTGCTACTGGTGATTCAACAAGATCAGTTGTTGTCTCAACAGATTTTACGCTTTCACCTAAGATATCTTTAATCTCTTTTGTAAGACCCTCATAAGTTTTAGAAAGCTCTTCTACCTCTTTTTTCTCCTCTTCACTCTCTTCAAATTTTGCATCTGAAACATGAACAAGTTTATACTCTTTATACTCAGTAACCATTGGGAAGATGATAGTATCTACCTCTTCATTCAGTACAAGTACATCAATATTGCGAGATTTGAATTTTTCTAAAAGTGGAGAGGATTTGAGCATCTCCACAGAAGATTTACCAGTAATGTAATAGATCTCTTTTTTCTCTTCATCTACATTTTTCACAAACTCTTCAATCGTTGTCACCTCATCAGAATTAAGGTGATTAAATTGTAAAAGTTCTAAGATTTTTTCACGATTTGCAAAGTCATTATAAAGTCCCTCTTTAAGAACATTTCCAAACTCTTTATAAAAAGTTTTGTAATCTTCTGGACGTTTTTTCATCATTTTTGCAAGTTCTGAAAGTACTTTTTTCACTGATGCATTTTTGATCTTATTCATCACAGCATTTGATTGTAAAATCTCACGAGAGACATTGAGTGGCAGGTCTTTAGAATCAATTACACCACGTAAGAAACGTAGGTATGTTGGCATAAGATCTTTCTCATCATCTGTAATAAATACACGGTTAATATAAAGCTTAATACCTGTTTGGTAATCAACTCTATATAAGTCCATTGGTGCTTTAGATGGGATGTAAAAGAGTGTTGTGTACTCTATAGCACCCTCTGCTTTGTTATGCATCCAAGCAAGTGGTTCTTCACTTGAATGAGCGATAGAACTATAAAAGTCTTTATACTCTTCATCTGTAATCTCAGATTTTGGAAGTGTCCAGAGTGCATTTGCACGGTTGATCTGTACATTTTCAATCTCAGTACGAGCAGGTTCTTTCTCCTCTTTCCCTTCATCGTCCATAACAGCAGGGATATGTTTCTCTTTGTCCATAAAAATTGGAAATGGGATATGGTTAGAGTATTTTTTGATAATAGATTCAATTCTATACTCTTCTAAGAACTCATCTTCATCTTCTTTGAGATGCATAACTATTTGAGTACCATGCCCTTCCATTGTCGCATTTTCTATCTCAAAAGAACCATCTCCTGTACTTGTCCATAGATAAGCTTGCTCTTCACCCGCTTTTTTTGTTGTCACTTCTACCTTGTCAGCAACCATAAAACAAGCATAAAAACCAACACCAAACTGACCAATAAGATTAGAATCTTCTTTTTGATCGCCTGTAAGATTTTCTAAAAATGCTTTAGTTCCAGATTTTGCGATTGTACCGAGGTTATTCATAAGGTCTTCCTCATTCATCCCGATACCAGTATCTTTAATTGTTAAAGTTTTTGCTTCTTTATTTACTACTATGTCAATTCTTGGGTTAAATGTAATTCCCTTGTATTTTTCGTCTGTTAGAACTAACATATTTAATTTATCGAGTGCATCTGATGCATTTGAAACAAGCTCACGTATAAAAATTTCTTTGTTTGAGTAAAGTGAGTGGATCATAAGGTGTAATATTTGATTTGCTTCTGTTTGAAACTGATGTTTTGCCATAATTTCTTCCTTTTTTTAATTTCAGAGTATTTTAGCAAAAAAAAGTTAATAGATGCAAGTTTTATAAACTAAGTTTAGTCTTTATGACTAAACTTATCTTAGTCTATATAGAATTTATAAATAAGAAATACTATTTTTGCTATGATACCTCTATGCAAACAGATTTTATAGATATGATAGAACCAACACCGAAGCTTAAAACAAAGAAATGTCGTCTTATCGCATTATTATTACGATTGTTTTTACAATTTACTACCATTATAGTTGGACTTATAACATGGTACTTTTATGATTATTTTATAGCCATTGCTGCACTTTTACTAAGTTTTATTATTGTAGGGATTATAAGAGCAAAACTAAGAAACTCTGTTATACCACCAAAACAGAGAGAGTATCACTATAACGACAAGGGTATCGCTGATTGGTACACTGCTCGTGAGCTTTGTATAGAGCTAGATTGATTCAAATTTTTCAACTTTTTTTCCAGTCACAAAATATGCCTCATCACAAAAACGAAGCATATCATGATCTCCACTTGAGTTTCCATAAGAGATAGTATGCTCTGGTTTTAGATCACCTAAGTAGTTTTTGATCCTTTTTGTTTTCTCTTCAAAGTTACACATACCACCATCGAAGGTGCCATCAAGTTCAGAGCCATTATTTTTTGCTCGTGTACAGATATAATCGTCAAACCCTAAGTACTCACACACATCTTTTATGTAGATATCGGGAGATGCACTTACTACAACCACCTTATAACCCTGCTCTTTTTTTTCATTGACCAGTTGTAACACTTTTTCATTCCAAACTATATTTTCTAAAAAATCTCCTAAAGGTTTTTGCATATCATAACCATCAAAAAATATCTTAAAAGTGATAGTTTGCACATCATCATGGTGCAGTTGCCCTATTCCATACAAAAAAAGCATCCTTGAGAGTTTAAAAAAATGTTTACCTACTAATGAGAGCTTTGCATTTCGCATCAAAAACTGTTTATATGTCCCCTTAAGGGTCAGTGTTCCATCTAAATCTGTAAATATTATTTTTTCCATTCGTAATTATAACTTTTTTCTCATAAGCAAATTATATAAAGCACCTATTAATCACTCTCAAGGTATCATTGCACCATGGCATTAATAGACTTACAAAAAATTTCAAAACACTACTCTGCACAAAAAATTCTCACAGAAGTTGACTTTCATGTTGATGAGGGTGAACGTATCGTAATCATCGGTAAAAACGGGAGTGGAAAATCTACTCTTATGAAGATAGTTAACGGCACTCTCGAAGCTGATGGTGGTCGTCGTATCACCAAAAATGACTTAGAGATTAAGATGCTTGACCAACGTCCTGCCTTTGTTGATGGACATAATGTCCGCCAAGCAGTAGAGCATGGGCTTGTAGAACTGAATCGTGCAAAAGAGAGATATAATGAACTCTCAACCCTGCTCTCTGAAGATTTTGACAACAAAATTCTCCTTGACGAGCATGAGAAACTCTCTCGTTATATAGAACATCATAATGCTTGGAACTTAGATGGCAAAATAGAACGTATCATCCAACATTTTGATCTTAAACGCTATGAAGATAAACCCATTACCCTTCTGAGTGGTGGGGAGCAGCGTCGCGTTGCACTTGCGTCACTCCTTTTACAAAAACCAGATGTACTTCTGCTTGATGAGCCTACCAATCACCTCGATGTTTATATGGTGGAGTTTTTAGAAGAACTGATACTCAAAGAGAAATTTACTCTTGTTTTCATCTCACATGACCGTTATTTTATTGACCGTATTGCAACAAAATCTGTAGAGGTTGAGGATTGTGTTTTACGAGAGTACAAAGGGGGTTACAACGACTACCTTACTCAAAAAGCGGAGTGGCTCAGAACACTGCAAAAACAGCATGACAATCTCTTAGGGGTACTTAAACGCGAGAATGAATGGTTTGCTCGTGGGGTAAGAGCTCGACTCAAACGCAACGAGGGTCGTAAAGAGCGTTTGATGCAACTTCGTGAAGAAGCCAAAACAAATCCAGCCAAGATTCGTAAGATGAGTGTAGAGCTCCAACGTGAAGCAAAACACTTTAACCGTGACAAAAGTATCAACAAACAAAAGATGCTTTTTGAGGTAGAAAATCTTGGACTGACACTTGGAGACAAGGTACTTCTTAAAGATTTTACTACTCGTATACTTCAAAAAGATGTGATTGCCATCGTTGGACCCAACGGAAGTGGAAAATCAACACTGCTTAAGGCTCTTCTTGGACGTATTGAACCAACAGAGGGAAAGATAAAACGCGGTGAGTTTAAGATAGGCTACTTCGATCAACACAGAGAGATGCTTGACGATGATAAAAACCTCATAGAAACTTTCTGTCCACATGGGGGAGATAGAGTACAAGTAAGAGGGAGTAATCTACATGTCT
>Ga0256828_1001336_pt1 | contig 15465 bp, 15 predicted proteins | sample CV88metaG_FD_185993 | JGI IMG/M metagenome (GOLD analysis project Ga0256828, IMG submission 185993) | Hydrothermal vent microbial communities from East Pacific Rise, Pacific Ocean - CV88 | ecosystem: Environmental > Aquatic > Marine > Hydrothermal vents | place: Pacific Ocean: East Pacific Rise...
TTTTAACTTCCTACCACCCGTCATCCTGAACTTGTTTCAGGATCTTTAAAATATTCAAGCAGTTGCAACATTAAAGATGCTGAAATAAATTCAGCATGACAAAACCCGTCATCCTGAACTTGTTTCAGGATCTTTAAAATATTCAAGCAGTTGCAATATTAAAGATGCTGAAATAAATTCAGCATGACAAAAAAACTCGTTTTGGAATCTCGCTTTTATGCAGTTAGCACCTTTGAGATGCTGAACCAAGTTCAGCATGACGACTGACACAACTCATAACTCTTTATTGCAAACAAACTCTTGGCAAGGTTGAAACCTTGCTTCCAAACTATTTTTATTTTGTTTCTATTTCATCTTTGCATATACAATATCTATAGAAATCTCTTTGCTCTCCATTTACTCTAAAATGTTTTCTTAAAAGTGCCTCTTGTTTCATTCCAGCTCTTTTTGCTACATTGCAACTACTGCAATTATCTATATCGCAATGGATTGTAAGTTTCTCTAAATTATACTCCCTAAAACAAAAATTTATAAAAGCTTTTACACTTTTGCTCATAATTCCTTTGCCCCAATACTCTTTATCTAGCCAATATCCTACATCTCCTTTTTTATGTTCTGGTTTTAATCTAGCATCTACTACCCCTACAATTTTGCCTTTGTAGATAATGGTATTGTGCAAAAGTTTTCCTTTTGCTAAACCTTGCAAACACTCTTGCAGAAACTCTTTTGTATCATCTGAATTTAGGTTTTGTTCAACCCAAGGAAACCACTTTTTAAATTCATCTCTATTTCTATTAACAATTTCATAAATTGCCTCTGCATAAGTTGGCAGGGTTAGAGCCAACTCTAAATTTTTATCAACTTTTAGGCTATACATTCTCTTCTCCTTTTTTGTGAAATTAAACTTCCAATTACAGCAATTATTGTAAAAATAACTGCAACTAAGCCCATTATATTTATAGTTTGAGCTATCTTATAATGCCCACTTAAAAATGATAGTAGCGACATTAACGGCACATAAGCAATTGATGCTATTAAGCTTTGCAATGAGAGTATAGTTGCTCTATACTCAGATGAAACTCTTTTATTTATAAAGTCGCTTACTAATACTGGGCGAATACCTCTTACAATTTGTTGCAAATAGATAAATACAAAACTATAAATTGCTACAATATTGCCAAGTAAAAATATGCTAACTATTACAATAGCAAGTAGCACCCATAAGCCTTTTATAAAACCAATTTTTTGCTCAAAAAGGTATGCATATTTAGAGCCAAATGCCGCAACTATTTGAAAAGATGCAAAAATAACTCCAAAGTATGCAATATCAATACCACTTACTAGAAAGTATGGCTGATATATATTAAATAATACCTGGTTAAATAGGTATATTATTAGAGATATTACTAATACAAATCTTAGTTCTCTATCTCTTAAAATCAACTCTTTGAAAGCCTCTTTTATGTAGCTTTTCTCTTTTGCTTTTTTCAGATAAGGCTCTTTTAATTGTGTTGCAATTAGCATACCCAAAAATGCTGTTATTGCTGTTGCTTTAAAGGTATATTGCACTCCAATTTTTGCAATAAAGCCACCAATAATATTTGCAACTGCAATTGATATTAGAGTATATTGGTTTATTTGCCCATTTATCTTTTTAAATTTATCCTCTTGCTTTAACTGTTTAAGCGTTTCATAGAGCAAAGCGCTATTAGAACCAGATAAAAAAGATATTGCAACTCCTCCAGATGCCTCAAGTAGTGCAAAAGCCCAAAAATTATCAACCACACCAAACAAAAATATAATAACACTCATTAATCCAGCGCCAACAACAATAGATAACTTTTTGCCAAATTTATCTGCAAATATACCTGTTGGAACTTCAAAAATAACAGATGCAATAACATAAGCCATTTGCAAAATTATTGCTTCTGATATTGAAAACTTATCTTTTAAATAGATAATAAAAACTGGTGTAAAAAATATTAAGTAAAAAACAATACTAAATTGCCTTAACCTCTTTATATTTAGCCTCAAATCTGCTTCACTCATGATGATTCCTTTTTTGGTTTTTGCTATTGCAAAAAAGCTAAAAGCTTATAGCCATAACAAAAGTTTATATTTAATTGTGATATTTTATTCCAGAAAATGCATTAGAAATTTACAAATTAGCACAAACCATTTGCACTACTTTGTAAAAACATATTGCATAATCTTAGATTATGAAAAATCCAAAATATAGGTTTTTAAAAAAGTTAAATTAACAAACTATATTAATAGGATTTATAAAAGTAGAATTAACTACAACTCTTGCCAATCAAACTAATTAAATTAGTTAAAAATGTAGCTAAACTTATAGTTAAAAATCTTTGCAGGAACCATCATATTATTCATTGAAGAGTGTAGTGTAGAATTTTTCATTTTTTCCTCCTGCAAAATTTTATATGTAAAATCGTAACAATATTAAGTTTAATTATAGATTAAATTGAAGAAAAAGTAGAAAAATAATAATAAATAGCCAAAGAACAACTGTTCTTTAGGCGTTGAATGATATATCTTTTTTTGCTACACTAACAGAGATTATAACCCCACCTATTGAGTCTAAAAACGACATAATCATTAAGATAAAGAATGTAATATTGTGAGCTTTATCCCAAATTAAAAATATAGTTAAATAAGCAACAGATACTAAAAAACTTACAATTACTTCTGTTAAGTTGTTTTTATTCGCTGGGTCAGCTGCTTTCCATATTTCTATAAATAGGAAAAATAGTCCTACTATAATAAATAGATCTTTAGTTGTGATAAAAAATAGTTCATTTTGCGCCCATATAATGTGGTTCATATCAAATGATGGCATATCTAAATCTACAACTGCATATCTTGCAAAGATATAGACAACTAATAGCCATAAAAAGGTAGAAACATCTTTTATAATTGCCATTTTAATTTCCTCTCTTTAATTTGATTTATTGTATATACTTTTTAGTTAAAAAAAGATTAATTTAACTTCTTAAAGTAATATTTTCTAATATTATACCAAAATTTGTAGTAAAGTGTTTAAAGAAATCTCTTTTTTTTAGATTTTTTAACAAATTACTACATTTTTTGACTTATTTGCCAACCTCTTTTAATCTTACAGGTGGAACTTCAAAGTAACTTTTGATATTTCCTGCAGTTGACTCTTCTACGATTTTGTCATACATATAGGCATCAAACATAAATTTTGGTGCGCCATTTTCAAACTCTAGTGTAAAGTAAACTATATGCACAGGAATTTTCTGTTTTAGTGATATTCTTGTTGTTTTTTCGGTTGCAATAATAGAGTCAATATCACGATTTGTGTTTAAATATGGTTGAAGAACACTATAAAAACCTTTTGGATCAGCCATTCTCATACACCCTGAGCTATTGTATCTATATCTACGGTTAAATAAGCCTTGGTGTGGGGTATCGTGTAGATAGACTGCATACTTATTTGGAAACATAAATTTAACACGCCCAAGTGCATTTGTAGCACCTGCTTTTTGTATAAATTGATAAGGCAGATGCTTTTTTGAGTTTTCATAAGTGAATAGTTTTTCTAAATTTGGAGTAACTGGTTTACCCCCTTGATAGGCTTGAATATGGGCTTGTTCTAAAATTGTAGGATCTCTTTTTAGAGCTGGGATTAAATCTTTTTTTACTAGATGCTCAGGCATTGTCCATGTTGGATTTACAACAACATACTCTATTTTATCGCTAAAGATTGGTGTTGGTCTATCAAGGCGTCCTACAACAATATCGCTACTAAATATCTCTGTGCCATTTTGATAGAGCCTCATTTTAAACTCTGGCACATTTACCTCTACATATAGAGGTTCAAAATGTGCTGGATAGAGCTTGGTTTTATCCAAATTTACAATTATTTTATTTATATAGTATGATTTAGGTAAGTTTATATAGGCTAAGAGTTTATTATCTATATAATTTCCAGCTCTTAAATTAAAGCGTTTTCTAAATCTTTGGATTGCATAGGCTAAGTTTCTATCAAACTTTCTAGTAATTCTAACTCCTCTTGGAAAATCTCCAAGCAGGGTTAAACGGCGCTTAATTTGGTAAATTCTTTTATCTTTTTGACCATACTTTATTGTTCTACCATAAGGAACTTTCCTAAATTCTGGGATTTTGCGGTAATACTGTAAAATGTCAATGTATGATTTATATCTTCTTTGCAAACCAACACTCTGAGCTAGTAGGGCATTTACTTGTCCTCTTTTTATATAGCTTAAAATTGTTTGTGCGCTTGGCATAGCTTTTGGGTGTATCTCCCATTTTGCTGCAATGTCGTGTTGAGTTTTTAAATCTTTTAGTTTGCGTTTAACTAGGTTCCAATCTACATCGCCAATTCTAATAAATTTAAGTAATCTAACATATGCATCTGTTACTAAAACATCTAATTTTGCTTTGTTGTAATCATCTAGTGTGCCAGAATCTAAGGCAAATAGAAGTTGAGTAATCTCTCTTTGGTGTAGGCTTTTGTATTTGTAGTTGAAGTATCCATTACTTAGCGCATTTGTAGCTTTTGCCATTTGCACAGGATGATTTACCCAAATATAGTTATATCCATTTAAGCTATATATATTGTTTAGTAGGTTTCTATATGGCGTTGTAGTATTATTTAAAGCAGAAGTTATTGCATTTGCGTATATAAAATTTATTAAAAAAAGTAGTAAAATTATTAATTTTTTCATAGTTTATCCTTATGACTCTTTTGATATGCAATCTTGAAATATATATTTATGCTCACTTGGTAGGGCATTGTATAGCTTGTGTGCTAACTCTCTAATTTCCCAAAGTGCGCTTTTTGAGCTTCTTAAAGTTAAAAAGTTTTGCAAAGAACGAGCATTTATTGTCCATGTAAGCTCTGTTTTATAGCACTCTGGCAGGGCATATTTGGCTATATCGTTGCTAATTCCTTTTTTTAAGATAGCTTGTAGGTTGTTTAGAGCTTTTATGGATGCACTATCAACAATTTCATTATTTGTTAATACTATAAATTTAGATGCACTCTCAAAATCATTTTCGTTAAATGGCTCACTATCTTTTAGCTCTTTTAGGGTATAGCGTGTTGATTTTACGCTTAAACTTGCCATTCTGTGCCTTGCTAACTCTTGCAAAAGGGCGCGGCTAATGCCACTTATATAAAATGTATAAACTAAGTGTTCAAGTGTAGAGGCGTGTTTATATTTGTTGCCAACTCTATCTATTAGGGCTTTATCTTTCTCTCCACCCTCATCGCTTTTGTCAAAGCTTTGCCAACATGTTCTAATCGCGTGAGCGCATACATCTAATGGCGTATGGTGCATTAATTTAACCTGCATAAAAAGCTCCTTTGAGTATAATATTGTCAATATTATAGCAAATTATTATATTTTTTAGTATAAAAATTTCAAAAAAGGTAGAAAATGTTGGCATTTAAGCGCTTTTATGCATTGCAAGATGACTTTAGAGAGCCTTTTAGCAGGGATAGAGATAGGGTAATTCATTGTAGCTCTTTTAGAAGATTAGAGTATAAAACACAAGTTTTTATAAACCATGAAGGAGATTATTTTAGAACTAGGCTTACTCACTCTTTAGAGGTTTCTCAAATTGCTAGAACTCTAAGTAGGGTTTTGGGGCTTAATGAAACTTTGGCTGAAACTATTGCGCTAAGTCATGATTTGGGGCATACCCCTTTTGGGCATGTTGGGGGAGATGAGCTTGATAAACTTTTAAAAAAAGATGGCTTTAGTAATGGATTTGAGCATAATTTTCAATCTTTTAGAGTGCTTACAAAACTAGAAAAAAGATATAAAAATTTTGATGGATTAAACTTAACATATGCTACACTAGAGGGGGTTTTAAAACACTCTGCACCATATAAAAAGAGTTTTTTTCCTACTGAAATTGTAGATAATTTTAATTTAGATTATCATCCAAGTTTAGAGGCAATTGTTGTAGATAATGCAGATGAAATTGCCTATATTAGCGCTGATATTGATGATGGAATTAAGTATGGCTTAATAAGTTATGAAGATTTAGCAGAGCAAAAACTTATAATTAGAGCTACTAAAAGTGTAATAGAAGAGGGTGTAAAACCAGATGAACATTTGTTCAGACATCGCCTTGTAGCCTCTATTATAAAGCTTTTGGTAGAAGATTTTATAAAAAACTCAAAAGATTTTGTAGAGCAAAATAGAAGTAGTGAGCCTTTGTGTTCATACTTTAAAAGTAACGAAGTTTTGCAAATTGGATTGAGCAAAGAGATAAAAAAAGAGTTAAAAGAGTTAAAAAAACATCTATTTAATGTGCTTTATTGGCACCATAAAATATCAAGAAATATGTATTCTGGCAAAAAGTGTGTAAATGCTTTGTATAAAGCATTTATGGAAGATGAAAAGCTATTGCCAATTAGACAAAAAGAGCTATTGAAAATTCGCTCAAAACATAGAGTAATAGCAGATTACATAGCCTCAATGACCGATAGATACGCATTTAAGTCATATCATGAAATTTATGGAGTATAGGTTTTATAATAGTTTTCTTAACAGCCAATAAATCAATAGTAAAGCCTTTTTTGGATATTATTCGCACAATATATAGATTTAAGGAAGTAAAAATAATGCAAAAGATTAAAAATATTGCAGTAATTGCCCATGTTGACCATGGAAAGACAACTTTGGTTGACCAATTGTTGCAACAAAGTGGGACATTTGCAGCTCATCAAGATGTAGAAGATAGAGTAATGGATAGTAATGATATTGAGAAAGAGAGAGGAATTACTATTCTTTCTAAAAATACTGCTATTACATACAATGATCATAAAATTAATATTATTGACACTCCAGGACACGCCGATTTTGGGGGCGAGGTTGAGCGTGTATTAAAGATGGTTGATAGCGTTTTGCTACTTGTAGATGCGCAAGAGGGTGTAATGCCTCAAACTAAGTTTGTTCTAAAAAAGGCTATTGGATTTGGGCTTATACCAATTGTTGTAATTAATAAGATTGACAAAGATGGCGCTGAGCCTGATCGTGTTATGGATGAGGTGTTTGATCTGCTTGTAGCACTTGATGCAAATGAGGAGCAATTAGAGTTCCCTGTGTTATATGCTGCAGCTAGAGATGGCTATGCAAAGTGGGAGCTTGAGGATGAAAACAAAGATATGACTCCACTATTTGAAGCTATTTTAGAAAAAGTGCCATACCCTAAAGGTAGTGCAAATGAGCCAACACAAGCGCAGGTATTTACACTTGATAGTGATAATTTTGTTGGAAGAATTGGAATATCTCGTATATTTAACGGAAAAGTTAAAAAGGGTGATGAGTATGTTTTAATTAAAGCTGATGGCTCAAAAGCTGTATCAAGAGTTAGTAAACTAATAGGTTTTAAAGGGCTTGATAGAGTAGAGATTGATGAGGCAGAAGCTGGAGATATAGTTGCAATTGCTGGATTTAGTGATATAGATGTAGGGGATTCAATTTGTGATAAAGCAAATCCTGTGCCACTAGATCCTATGCATATTGAAGAGCCAACACTTTCTGTTATTATGTCGGTAAATGATGGACCACTTGCAGGGACTGAAGGAAAACATGTAACTTCTAATAAAATTCGTGAGCGTCTTGAAAAAGAGATGGAGACAAATATTGCAATGCGTATGGAGCCTCTAGGAGATGCTAGTTTTAAAGTTAGTGGTCGTGGAGAGCTTCAAATTGGAATTTTGGCTGAAAATATGAGAAGAGAGGGGTTTGAGTTTTTATTAGCAAGACCAGAAGTTGTTGTAAAAGAGGAAAATGGCGTTAAGATGGAGCCATTTGAGCATTTAGTTATTGATGTGCCAGAGGAGTTTCAAGGTGTTGCTATTGAGAAGCTAGGAAAGAGAAAAGCAGATATGACAAGCCTTACTCCAATGCCAGATGGAACTGTTAGAATAGAGTTCGAGATTCCAGCTCGTGGATTGATTGGCTTTAGAAGCGAATTTTTAACAGATACTAAAGGTGAGGGGATTATGAACCACTCATTTATAGAGTATCGCCCTTATAGTGGAAGTGTTGAGAGTAGAACTCAAGGTGCGCTTGTATCTATGGATAGTGGAGTAGCTGTGGCATTTTCTTTATATAATTTACAAGCTAGAGGAACTTTATTTATTAAACCACAAGATAAAGTTTATGATGGTATGGTAATAGGAGAGAGTGCAAGACCAGGAGATTTAGAGGTAAATCCACTTAAAGGAAAGGCTCTTACAAATATGAGAACTTCAGGTAGTGAAGATGCAATTAAGCTTATTCCACCAAGAGAGATGAGCCTAGAGGCTGCAATGGAGTGGATTGAAGATGATGAACTTATAGAGATTACTCCAGAGAATATTAGAATTAGAAAAAAATATCTAAATGCAATTGATAGAAGAAAAGCAATTAGAGATAAGAAAAATGCCGGTTAAATGTGGCATTTTTTGGTAGTTTATATATAAAGTAGTATCTTTTTAAAAATTTTATAAATAGTAAATAAATTGCACTCGCAATTATAATACCATTTAATGGCATTGAATATTAAATTCAAAAAAAAGTAAAAAAATTTAAAAAAATGTGATAATTATGTTTTAATTTAAAGTTTCTTTGTTATAATTACACTGTTGCATTAGCAATAGTATTAGAGAAACAAGGGAAAAAAATGAATACTAAAGAGATAAGCTCATTTTTGAATAATATGTTTAGTAGCAATATTGAATTTGCAAATATTCATGGAATGAGTAAAGTGTCTGATGTAAAAACTATGTTAGTAGCTGATGTATTAAGCGAAAATGTAGATGCATTAGCTACAATTATTAAAGAAAGATTTGAAGAGAATAGCGTATATAGATTAGATAATAGCAGTAGAGTTTCTACTTTTGCATAATTGCACTATTTAGGTGCGATTATCTGCAGTTAATCTCTCTACAATAATTGAATTTATCAACGATAAAATCACATATATTAAAAATAGATACAATCCATTTTCAATTTCAGAGTAACTATTTTGACTACTTCCAACACTTAAATATACAAGTAAAAGCGAAACTACAAATACATCAAGCATAGACCATTTACCCAAATGTTTAAAGATTGATATTAATTTATTTGCAATATGAAACTCTTTAAAAATAGCAATTATTAGCATTAGAAGACTCTTTATAAAAGGAACAACTACAGAAAATAGTAAAATTATTAGAGCTACTGGATAGTTATGGCTACTATAAAGATGCTCTATTGTGCCAACTATTGTTTTTGATTCATATGATAATATTACATCTCCTAAATAGTTAACTTGTTTATGTATAACTATCATTAAAATTGGTGTTATAATACCAAAAGTTAGAGCTACAAGTGATGATAATGAGAGCAATATTGCATAAGTGGCATTATCAAGCATAAAGAGGGTTATAACAATAAAAGTTGCCAAGATAGCAAGATATATAAGTTGTTTTTGATTTTGCTCTTTAAGAATTATTTTTTGTGCTTTGAGGCGGGTTAAATCTATTTTTTTCTTCTCTTTATCTTTTATTACTCCAAAACTAAGGGTTGATAAAACTGAGCTAAATCTTCTTTTTATTAAATCTCCAATATCGGTTTGTGCATTGTAGTATTTTGTATTTATACTCTCTAACTCTATTGCTTTTGTGTATGTTTGGTAGCTAAAGTATGTAAATGCACTAAATAATAGAATTGATACTATATATGTTGCTATTTTTTTCATAAAGATATTATACTTAAAATTACAGAAACTTTATGTATAATCGTCAAAAAAGTAGTTTTTTGGAGAAGCAGATGAAGAGTGAAATAGATAAACTATTAAATTCACTTGCAAAACAGCCAAATTTTATGGTAATGCATTTTGCAAAAGATAAAAAATATATAAATCAAATACAAAGTTGGTGCAAAGATGGGAATTTATGTAATGAGTATAGAGTTTTGACATTTTCAACTGAAGTAGAAGAGGAGTTGAAAGTATTTGAAGATGAGATAACAAAGGTAAAATATTTAACTTCTAAACGCCCAAGATATAGTATGCAAGGGAAGTTTTATGATTATCTGTTTGTTTTTGATTTGCCCCAAAACTTAGAGGATTTTTTAAAAAAGGTGTATGGTTCTTTAAAAAATGGAGCGCCAAGTTTTATATTTTTAGAGAGTAGAGATAAAAATTTTGCCTATAGAGTTGAGAGTATATTAATAGAGTGCAATTTTGTAGCAACAACTATTATGGAGATAGATAATTTATTGGTTGTAAGCGCAAGAAAAATGCATGGCTGGGGAGGGTAAAGTTTGGGTATTGTAGCTAAATTAATTTTTGACCCCCAACAAGTTTTGGTTTCCGGAAATTGGAAGCGTGAACTTCTCAAAGAGAGTGCAAAGGCACAAGGTTCACGCCAAGAGTTTGAACTTTGAGGTTAAAGTAGTTTTATACCGGAACAAGTTCCGGTTTCCAAGTGTAGGAAGCGTGAACTTGTTCGCGCCAGAAATTTAGGTTTCACGGTAAAAGTAATTTTATACCAGAACAAGTTTTGGTTTCCAGAAAAATATTAATATTTAACTACACTGTATGCAGCCTTTTCTTACCATTGCATCTTGAATCATCTCTTTTGAGAAGTCGTATAATTTTTTGAAAAGTTCGCTTTTGTATTTATCTTTGTGGTAAATTGCAAAGAAATCTCTTGTGCAGTTAAAATCTTTTATATTAACTTTAAATAGTGAACCACTATTAATTTCATTGCTTACTGCTAAAATCGAGAGGCAACTAATTGGTTTTTTGCTAAGTAGTAGGCTTTTTATAGACTCTGTGTGTCCTAGCTCTAAGAATATATTTAATTTTACTTTTTGTGGTTTTATATAGTTTAAAAATACTTCTCTTGTGCCACTACCTTTTTCTCTAAGCACCCATCTATAATCTTTTATATCATTTAGCTCAAACTCCTTGTTTTTAAGCTCTTCATTTGAAGAAACTACTACAAGCTCATCTTTTCCAATTGATTCTTTTATAATTTCACTATCTTCTACATTACCTTCAATAAAGCCCATATCGATTTTGCCCTCTTTTACAAGCTGAACAATCTCTTTTGTATTTCCCTCTTTTAAATCTATTTTAACATTTGGATATTTACTCATATATTCGCAAACAATTGTTGGCATTAGATAGTCAATTATTGTTGTGCTAGCACCCACGCGCACACTACCTTTATCTTCACTATTTTGAAACTCTGTTTCAATATCATTTAACTGTTTGTAAAGAGGTAAAACTGCTTCTTTAAAGCTTCTACCTATTTCATTTAAAATTAGTTTTTTGTTTATTCTATCAAATAGTTTTCTGCCAAGAATTGTTTCTAGCTCTTTTATAGACATTGATACTGCAGATTGGCTTAATCCTAGCTCTTTTGCAACATTTGTTAAATTTTGTAGTTTTACAACATTTAAAAATATTTCAATTTGTCTTAGTGATATTTTCATTTAGATACCTTATATATTTTTTACAATAATATCAAAAAAATATTATACTTTTCTAAAATATATCAATTTTTTTGATTTTATTTTAGATAACTATTTAAGTATTTATAAAGCTATATAATAGTAATCTCAAATCACATAAAATTACTCCAATTTAAGGAGAGGAGAGATATGGAAATTTTGTTAAATAGTAATATAACTACAGCAACAAATAGCAGTGTAGTGGAGGTAATGGAGCCTTTTGCAAATAGTGCAATTGATTTAAACGCTAAATCAAAAGAGAATCAAAAAGCTTTAAAAGAGTATAAAAAAGCTATAGATAAGATTTATCGCTCTATTAATGCAAAAGATGAAGATAGTATAATTTTAAACTCAAGCCCAAATGAAGCAACTACTCAACTATATCTATCAATGTATTTAAAATATATTTTAACTGGGCGTAAAAATAGTGTTATTTTATCTCAAAGAGCCTCGATTGATGAGTTAAAAATTGCAAGATTTTTAGAGTCGCAAGGGTGCAGGGTTCATAGAGTGCCTGTAACTGTTGATGGAACAGTAGATATAGATATTTTAAGAGAGTATATAACTAGTAAAACAGCACTTGTAAGTGTGCCACTTGTAGATGAGGAGAGTGGTGTAATTCAGCCAATTGAAGAGATTGCAACAATGTGTGCATTTGCAGATGTGCCATTGTATGTAAATGCAAAAGATGCAATAGGTAGAGTTCCTATAGATGTGCAAAGAGATGAAGTTGCATTTATGAGTTTTGCTTCTGATAATATAGGAGGTCCAAAAGATATTGCAGCTCTTTATATCTCTAGTAAAGCTCCTGAGATTTTGCCAACAGTTTTTGGAGGAGATAGTGAACAAGGTGGCTTAAGAGCAATGCCTAAGGATATCTCAAAAGTTATAGGTTTTGCAAAAGCACTTGAAGAGGCAGTTGATGCGCTAGATTTTGATATTGAAGATATAAAAGAGATACGAGATGACTTTGAACAAGAGTTGCTAGAGATAGATGGTATTTATTCGTTGGCATCTTGGGCATTAAGAGTTCCAACAGTTACAATTGTAGCAGTAAAAGGTGTTCATGCTTCTATGTTGATTGATACTTTAGCAAATAAAGGTGTAGTGGCATACTCTTTTGCAACATATGTCAATAGAAACTTTCAAAGAGTTAGCTTAGTTGATATTGCTTCTTTAGATAGTAGCTTAAGACACTCTGTTATTGGCTTTAGTTTTAGTAGTAAAATTGGAGAAGAAGAGGCTAAAGAGGCGTTAAAAATTATTAAAGAGAGTATTGAAGAGTTAAGAGCAATAAGTGCTGATTGTAAGGGGGCTAAAGATGAGTAAGGCGTCGATTTTACCACAAGTTAGAGATAATTTTAAGATAGACTCTTTGGTTAATAGACCACAAAATATTGGAGAGATAACAGAAGATGAGGCAAAAGAGTTAGGTGCTAAAGTCTTTATGTTTAGTTATGGCTCTTGTGAGGGTGGCTTAAAGTTGGATATCTTTTGGGCGCTAAATCAAGAAGGTAGAGTTGTAGATTGTAAAATAAAAGTTTTTGGCGAGAGTGAAATGTTAGCAGTTGCTTCAATTGCTGGGCTTATTAGTAAAAATAAGACTCCAGATGAGATTTTGGCTCTTAAAGAGAAAGGCTTAGAGTATTTTTTAAGAGAGAATCCAAATACTCCGGCATTTCCAAAGAGTTTAAGATTTTTAAGTAATGTAATGATAGATGCCCTCTATATGTGTGCCAAAGCCTATAAAGGTGAAGAGATAGAGAGTGAAGTAGCAGATAAATTTACAGGTGTTACAAAAGAGTTTATAAAAGATAGCATAAAGAGATTTGAAATTAAAGAGCTTGAAGATTTAGTTGACTTGACAAGAGCAGGAGCTTATGATACAAGTTGTAAATTTCCAGGAGCTGGAGAGAATTTATCTAGTGTATATTTAGTTGATATCTTAAAAGATACACTAAATGAGATAGAACAAGCTAAGAAAGGTAATGCAACAATTGCAGATAAGCCATTTGAGCAGATGAACGAAGATGAAAAAAGAGCAGCAATAGAGGCAACTATAGATAAACATATTCGCCATATGTTAGTAATGGATGGTGGAGATATGGAGATTTTAGATATTAAAGAGAATGGTGAAAATACAGATATTTATATTCGCTACCTTGGTGCTTGTAATGGATGTGCAAGTGCGAGTACCGGGACACTATTTGCAATTGAGGGTATTTTAAAGCAGAAGTTATCTGATAAAATTAGAGTAGTGCCACTATAATTGGAGATGATTTGAGAGATATAATTAAAGCTACTCATCCATCTTGGCATAAGAGTTTGCAGAGTGCCTTTAGAGTAATGGATAGTGAGTATTTAGAGTTTTTAAAAAGTGGTAAATATTTTCCAAATAGGGATAATTTTTTAAATGCTTTTAAAACATTGCCAAAGAGTGATGTTAAGTATATATTGTTTGGGCAAGACCCATATCCAAGAGAAGAGAGTGCAATTGGGTATGCATTTATAGATGGCAAAGTTAAGAGTATTTTTAGTCAAAATGGTTTAAGCAAAGAGGTAAATAGAGCAACGAGTTTGCGCAATTTTATAAAGATGGCTCTTGTTGCAATGGGTAGGTTAGAAGCAGACAATACTAGCAAAGAGGCTGTTGCAAAGGTAAAAAAAGATGATTTAATTAGCTCTATTTTTGAGCTTAAAGATAATTTTGAGAGAAATGGCGTAATGTTATTAAATACGGCACTTATATTTACCGACAAAAAAGAGTCAAAATATCATATTAAGCAGTGGCAACCATTTATAAAAGAGCTTTTAAGCCAAATTGATAGTAGCGTAGAGCTAATTTTATTTGGTAATTTTGCAAAAGATATAAAAAAGTTAAATTTAAAGCAAAAAACAATAGAGATGGAACATCCATATAATGTATCTTTTATCAATTCTAAAGAGGCTCATAATTTATTTGCTAATATGAATTTACTATTTCACAATTTTTAGATAGAATACTCATATAGTGCTAAAGGAGTAAATTATGAGAAATTTAAAAGTGGCAGTGGCAATATTTGTAATGATATTTTTTATAAATGGCTGTGAAGATAGCAAAAAAGAGCCAAAAGATATTAAAAATAGCCAAAAAGTTACTCAAAATAGAATAAGTAATGCAGAAGGTGGAGATATTGTAAAAATAGATGAAAATAAGCAACCACTAATTCTAAAGAGAGATAAAGATATAGATGATGCTAAAAAAGAGAAAAAAATTTTAAATAAAATTGGAATATCTGCAAATGGTCAAAAGATTACAATTGATATAAATAAAACTAAATCTTTTTTAGATTCAATAACTAAAATAATAGATAAAAAAGCAAAAAAAATTGAAGATAAAACAAAAAATTTAGATAGCAAAGATTTAGGAATAGAGATTGATAATGATAAAGTTGAGATAGATTTAAAAAAGAGTAAAAAATTCTTAAATGATTTTAGCAAAGAGTTAAATGGTATGGTTAAAGATATAGATAAAGAGATAAATAAGTAAAAATTACTTTTGCTTTGAATATTGGTGTGAACCTTGTGCCTTTACACTCTCTTTGAGAAGTTCACGCTTCTTGCGCTGGAAACCGGAACTTGTTGGGGTCAAAAACTACTTTTGCCGTGAAACCTAAATTTCTGGCGCGAACCTTGTGCCTTTGCACTCTCTTTGATAAGTTCACGCTTCTTGCGCTGGAAACCAGAACTTGTTCTGGTCAAAAATTAATTTAGCTAGAATGTCCAAATTTCTGGCGCGAACAAGTTCGCGCTTCCAAATTTTTTTGAAATAGTAATTTTATAATAAGTTTAATTTTTCAAGACTCTTGGAAACCAAAACTTGTTTGGGTAAAAGCTTGATTTGCAGAAAAATTTAAACTTCCAGCAGTGGAAACCAGAACTTGTTGGGGTCTAAAATTGCTTTTGACTTTAA
>Ga0256828_1001337_pt1 | contig 15458 bp, 19 predicted proteins | sample CV88metaG_FD_185993 | JGI IMG/M metagenome (GOLD analysis project Ga0256828, IMG submission 185993) | Hydrothermal vent microbial communities from East Pacific Rise, Pacific Ocean - CV88 | ecosystem: Environmental > Aquatic > Marine > Hydrothermal vents | place: Pacific Ocean: East Pacific Rise...
CGTCGTTGCATTCTCTTCCGTCGTTGCAATCTCTTCCGTCGTTGCATTCTCTTCCGTCGTTGCAATTTCAACTGTTTTTTGACTTTTTTCTATATTTTGAATTTCATCGGTTTCAAGAAACGCTTGTGTTTTCAATAAAGGTTGCATCTCTTTTGGTTTTTTATCTTCTTTTTTTGGCATAGATGGCACAACTGCAGATACAATTTCATCCACACTTTTTTCAACCAAAATAAGCAAAGAAAGTGATGTGATCATTGCCCAAAATATCCAAAGACCAAAAACACCGATAAAAGGTGCTAAAAAATCTACAAAATCACCACCGATTTTGCCTCTGAGATCGTTATCTATCAACAGTGCCTGAAATAACAAAGCGGAAAAAAGCAACAAAAATGCAGCAACTATTATCTCTGCTTTACGGATATCCATAGTTGTGTTTTTGTAAAAATAATATATAGGTAAAAGCAAAACAAAAAGATATATATAGGATATATATCCAAAATACAGATGGTTGTAGTTTGCAAATATTTCACCATAACTGCCAATAAGCCCACTGTCTCCCATAACAGTAGCTACTCCAAGGTAAACAAATACACCAAAAAATACAATAAAAATACTCTCTTTCAAATTATAAACCTTAAAAACATAGATATTTTAAGCGAAGTATAGCCAAAATATCTCTATGTTTTATAAATAATTAACCAAAGTCAGCTTGGAAATTTTGCCAACTGTTGAGAGCATAGCCTGATAATTTGTCATAAGTTGTGTTAAATTCAAAGATGCTTCTGCCAAATCTGTATCAACGACGGATGACCTCAAGCTCATAGTACTTACTTCTAAAATTTGTGTTCTCTCAAGTGTTTTGTTTAGTGTATTTGACTGAGCCCCCACTTTTGAGTGCATCCTTAGTACATGGTCCTGCAAATCATCAAGTTTTGATATGGCATTTTCTATACCTACATTTCTCATATGTCCGCTTGTAGCATCTGGATAAACTTTGTGATCTTCAACAGAGGTTATAATCTCATCTATGGTATTGAAAAAATCTGTTTTTGGATCCCTTATACTCAAAGCATTGTTTGCATGAAATGTCATTATAGAAGATGAAGCCCCCGCAGAAAAATCTCCACTGTTTGGATCATAAAGAGACATAGTGGCTTTTGTTCCATCAGCACTGCTTCCTTGCAAATCATGAAATGTTATCTTGCCGTCGTAAGAGAGGTATGTATCACCTTTAAAATTTGATTCATTTATGGCTTTGTCATAATCTGCAACACTGTTTGAATTTGGAAGCTCGTTTGTAGTTACCATGTTTATAACATCTAAGAGTTGTTGATATGTCATCTCATCTGCATCTACTGCTTTTCTGCCGTTTGGATCCATATCGTATATATTGTATGTATTACCGCCGACACTGAATGTTGAACCACCGTTTGCAGTAGAGTGAAAATTTATAGTGGCATCATAGCTGTTTCCGGTGACATCTTTACCAACCAGTTTTAGAGTTGAGCCATCAAGTGTATCTGCATTGCCCTGTGACAAATCTGCGACTTCAGATATCTTTGTTGATGCACTGGCAAAGGCATTGCCGTCTTTTTCAATTTGAGCCGAATTTGAAGAGATATAAAAACCATCTTTTTCAAACATAACCCTGTCATACAAAAGCCCTTCAATATTTGATGCAGCAGAATCTGCATTTTTGTATCCTGATTTTATAAACTCTTTTACATACAAGTCACCAGTTGGAGGGTATGTTGTCTCTGCACTATCAAGATTGTCAATATCTGTAACATCCGCACCATTTCCCCCGCTGTAATCAACTGCACCAACTAAATGAAAATCAAGTTTTGATGAACCATGAAGTTTGTCTCTTACAGAGATTTGCCCAGACTCATCCAAAACAACTTCCACCACATTGTTACTGCCTGTATTACCGTATGCTTTGCCTATTCTGTCCAAAAGTGTATCTATGTTTGCAGTGTCATTTAGTGCTATTTTTTCTTTAAAAGCAGTACCGTTGCTTTTTGTACCCCTTAGATAAAAATAATCTGTATTGGTTGTGTTTGGATTATTATCTTTATCACCCATCAACTCCCTTAGAGGACTTTGTGAGGTTAGAGGCTCGTCTGTATTTACCAATGAAGAGCTTATAACATTTGAGGTTACTTCTTTGTTTATCAAACTCTCCTCACCCAAAAACAACTCAGCACCCGTAAGATTGTATTGTTGTTTGTTGTTTGAACCGACAAATGCATCCATAGCTATATCATTGCCGTTGTATGTACCATCTTCTGAAATAGGTTTGACATTTACAGCAGATCCGGAGAAAAGAAACTGACCGTTAATAGAAGTATTTGCCAAACTTTTCAGATTTTTTTCTATACCTCTTAGTTCGTCTGAGATTGCATCCAGAGAGGTTGAATCATTGCTTCCGTTTGCTGCTTGTACAAGAAGTGTCCTCATTCTGTTCATAGAGTTACCAAACTCATTCATCGTTTCATCTGTCTGGTTTGATACTTTGTAGCCACTCTCAGTACTTTTTTTAATCTGCCCAAGAGTTACCATCTCGTTATCCAGCCTCATTGTTTCTGTAAATACTCTGACATCATCTTTTGCATATTGAATTTTCAGCCCAGAGGATATCTGTCTGTTTACATCAAAAAGTTTTCTATTTGATTTTGAAGTTTGTTCCTGTATCGTTTTATAATACATATTTGATGTTATTCTCATGACACACCTCCATTTGTGCATAAATTATATAAAAATGCTATATTTTAAGGGAGCAATATAAGTTCCATGTTAAATTATCGACCAATTTCATTTATTATTAAGAAAGAACACACTATTATTTCATCAGCAATTACAAAATGCTCAAGCCGATGTGGTGAAATGGTAGACACGACGGATTCAAAATCCGTTGCCTTCGGGCGTGGCGGTTCAAGTCCGCCCATCGGTACCATACAACTTATTTAAAAACACCTTTTTATAAATACAAATTCTAAAATCAAGTGCAATTTCCACCTAATAAACCAAACTGACTTTTTGAGTTAAGTTCATCCCCATTGAAGTTCATCTTTAATTATGATAAAATACATAAAAAATCAAGGTGCTTTGAATTGTTTAAAATTTTTATTTTAGCCCTTTTGTATATCTCTCTTTTTGGTGATACACTGCTTAAAAACAGCTACTATACAAACACAAACGATATCAATATCTCCAACATTATAAAAATCAATAACAAAGATGTAAAATTACATACATTTTACGGCAACGAACACAGCTTTACAATCTCTTCAAAAAAACTTATAAAGATACTGCAACAAAACGGTTATACAGATATCAAAACAAAATACACATATGTAAAATTTCACAAAAGAAGCCCCATTGATACAACAGATATCAAAAATAAAATTATAAATTTTTACAAACACTACTATAAAAATATAGAGATAACAGATATAGAGATACACCCAAGGGGATATATATCAAAACTGCCAAAAAGATACAAAACAGTGATTAAAACTTCCAATCTCAAAACAAACAAATCAACAATCTATATAAAAACTCCCCAAAAACAAAAAATATTTTTTGATTATTGCCTGTATGCAAAAATCTATATTTTTGTTGCAAAAAAAGATATAAAAAAAGCACAACAGATATCACTTGTAAATGCTACACAAAGAGTGGTAATGCTAGACAGATTTAGAGCTTTACCACTACAAAACATACAAGCAGACAAGATACAAGCCAAACATCATATAAAAAAAGACTCCATAATAACCATAAGAGATATACAAACACTCGATATGGTAAAAAGAGACAAAATGATAAATGTAAATCTTGATTCTGGTGGAATTTGTATAACTTTTGTAGCAAAAGCATTACAAAATGGCAAACTAAACGATATAATTACGATTCAAAAAAGTGACGGTAAAAGATTAAAAGCCACAGTAATTGGCAAAAACAGAGTGGAGATTAGATGAGTATTGAAAAAATTGTAGTAGCTACAAGTGGTGCCAGTGGGGTACAACTTGGTCTAAAAACATTGGAATTTATCCCAAAAACAATACAAAAACATCTTGTAATGTCACAAAATTCACAAACCGTACTCCAAAAGGAGCAAAATATCACTATTCATCAAAATGATGATATATCTGCTGGTATTGCTTCTGGATCTTTTGGTATTGATGCCATGATAATAGCACCTTGCAGCATGAATACACTTGCAAAAATAGCATGTGGTATAAGTGACAATCTTATCACAAGATGTGCAAGTGTTATGATAAAGGAGCAAAAAAAACTCCTCATTGCACCAAGAGAGATCCCTTTTTCTCCAATAGCCTTGCAAAATATGCAAACACTAAGTAGGCTCGGTGTGATAATTGCACCTCCGGTTATGGGTTATTATTCAGATCAACAAACACTTCAAGATATGGAAAACTTCATAATAGGCAAATGGCTTGATTTGTTAGGCATAGAAAACGAACTATACAAAAGGTGGTCATAGATGCAAAAAACAGCACTCTACCCCGGTACTTTCGATCCAATAACCAACGGTCACTACGATGTCATAGAAAGAGCTTTGGGGCTTTTTGATGAGCTTGTCGTAGCAGTTGCACTCTCAAAAGACAAAAAACCGATGTTTGACCTTGATGAGAGGATCAAAATGATCCAAAAAGCAACATCAGAGTTAAAAAATGTCAAGGTTATCGGATTTGACAATCTTACGGTTGATTTGGCAAAAAGTCTAAATGCAAAAGTACTCATAAGGGGGCTCAGGGCTGTTAGTGATTTTGAGTATGAATTACAACTCGGATACCTAAATAACTCACTTGATGACTCTATAGAAACAGTATATCTGATGCCAAAACTCTCACATGCTTTTGTCAGTTCCTCTATTGTACGAAATTTATTAAAATTCAATGGCAAAACAGAACATCTGCTTCCAAAAGAAGTATATAACCATATAAAAGAGAGATAAAATGTATATAGCGATTGAGGGGATAGACACAGCTGGAAAAAGCACACAGATAGCACAGCTAAAAGAGATTTTTAAAGATGCTGTATTTACAAAAGAACCCGGCGGTACAAGGATTGGCAAACAGATTAGAGAGTTGGTTCTTTGTGCAGACACAAAAAGTAAAAAAGCAGAATTTTTGCTGTTTTTAGCAGACAGAGCTGAGCATATACAAGAGGTAATAAAACCAAATTTGGACAAAATGATAATATCAGACAGAAGTGCCATAAGTGGCATTGCATATGCCATTGTGCAAAAAAATATTGCAAAAAAAGAGTTGCTTGAATTAAATAATTTTGCAACAGATTCGATATACCCAAACAAAGTTTTTTTGCTTAAACTCACAAAAAAAGAGCTTGAATTTAGACTTTCGCAAAAACATTTAGATGGTATAGAGCTTCGTGGAAGCAGCTATCTTTTAGAGATACAACAAGCAATAACCGAAGCTGCAAAGCTCCTAAATATCGAGCTTGTAGAGGTTGATGCAACACAAAGTATAGAAAATATAACAAAAACAATATTAAATAATATAAAGGAAAAAAATGATTAAATCACTTCGCGGAATGAACGATATGCTAAATGAGGACTACGACAGGTTTGTATATTTTATACAGATAGCTTCTGATATAGCAAAAAACTACGGTTTTCATTTTGTGCAAACCCCATTGCTGGAAGAGACTGCACTTTTTAAAAGAGGTGTTGGAGAAAGCAGTGATATAGTGGGTAAAGAGATGTATCAGTTTATAGACAAAGGGGGCAATGATGTTTGTCTCAGACCTGAAGGCACAGCGGGTGTTGTAAGGGCTTTTATACAAAAAAAACTAGACAAAGCCGGTGGGGTACACAGATTTTTTTATCACGGTTCTATGTTTAGATATGAAAGACCTCAAAAAGGGAGACTAAGAGAGTTTCATCAATTTGGTGTGGAGAGTTTTGGCATAGAGAGTGTATATGAAGATGCTTCTATGATAATGATGGTCAGCGATATTTTAGAGAGATGCAAAATAGGCTATAAACTCCAGATAAACTCCCTTGGATGCAAAGAGTGTATGCCAAAATACAGAGATGATTTGGTGGATTTTATACAGCAACATCAAGATGATATATGTGAGGACTGCCAAAGGAGAAAAGACACAAACCCGATAAGAGTGCTTGATTGCAAAAACCAAAACTGTCAAAATCTCTATAAAGATGCACCAAAACTCATCAACAACCTTTGTGAAAAATGTCATAATGATTTTGAAAAACTAAAAACCATACTGAATGAAAACAATATAGCATACGAAGTAGATACACACCTTGTTCGTGGGCTTGATTATTATTCAAAAACTGCTTTTGAGTTTGTGAGTGATGAGATAGGCAGTCAAAGTGCCATAGCGGGTGGCGGAAGATACGACAGACTTGTAGAGTTTCTTGATGGTCGCCCTACTCCCGCTGTCGGTTTTGCTATGGGTATAGAAAGACTTATGGAACTAATAGAGATGCCACAAAACACAAGAGATGGCTACTATATGGGTGCAATGGATGACGAGGCTCTAAATACAATCATAAAACTGACTCATAAAAAAAGAAAAGATGCAAAAGTAACACTTGAATACAAAACAAAAAATCTAAAAAACCACCTAAAAGGTGCAGATAAAGTCAATGCAAGGTATTGTTGTATAATAGGTTCAAACGAGTTGCAAAACTCTACAATATGGGTAAAAGATTTGGAGCAAAAAAGTGAAGAAACCATCCCTTGGGACAGTTTCTAAGGGGTGTTATTGTTGCAATGCAGATATGATTGAGTTTTGAACATCATCAATATCTGCCATCCCGTCAACACAGATATATTTCAATCCGTCGTTGGATTGTGCCTGTTGTTTATAGTAACCAACCAATGGTTTTGTAAGCTCGTGATACACTTTTAGTCTATCTAGTACAACTTCCTCTTTGTCATCATCTCTTTGAACCAAATCTTCACCGGTTATATCATCTTTGCCTTCAATTTTTGGCGGATTATAAACGATATGATATGTCCTTCCGCTTGATAAATGAGCTCTACGACCAGACATCCTTTTTACTATCTCATCATCAGGCACATCTATCTCTATAACAGCATCTATTTTGATACCTGCATTTGTAACAGCATCTGCCTGTGGCAATGTTCTTGGAAAACCATCCAAAAGATATCCGTTTTTACAGTCATCTTCAGCTATCCTGTCTTTTACAAGACCAATTATGATCTCATCACTCACCAGCTGTCCAGCATCCATAGCCTGTTTTGCTTTTATACCAAGCTCACTCCCCGCCTTGATGGCAGCTCTCAACATATCACCCGTCGATATTTGGGGAATATTGAATTTTTTTGTCAAAAATTGAGCCTGAGTACCCTTACCTGCACCCGGTGCTCCCAATAAAATTATTCTCATGTTTTATCCTAATTTTTTAATATCGCAATTATACACAAATTGCTATTCTTCTACAAATCCAAAATCCTCATCATCACCTTTTTGAGCTTCCAAAATATCATCTACAAGCTCTTTTGCCTCATCTTCATCAATATCACCGCTTTTTATATCATCTAAGAGATCTTTTAGATCATCTTTAAACTCCCTAAGCTCTTCTATCTCCTCTTTTGCATCCTCTGTTGCTTCTTTGTTACCCGCAATCTCTTCAAAAATCTCATCCAATCTTTCCTCTATATCGGGAATAACACTTTGGGTAAGCAACTCTTCTAGTCTTTGTAATTGTGACATTTTTTAACCTTTATTTTTTTGTATATAAAATAATACTATAATTTTGCATGAATTTTTATGCAGTTATAATAGGAACAGAGATTTTAAACGGCAGAAGGGTTGACAAGCACTTCGAATTTTTGAAAAATGCACTTGCAAAATACAACCATGAGCTTTTTGCATCTTTTGTAATCAAAGATGATATATCACTTATGAGAAAGGTTTATACTCTCATCAAAAATGATCCCAAAGGGGTGATGTTTTCTTTTGGTGGTATCGGCTCAACACCTGATGATCTTACCAGAGAGATAAGCAGTGAAGTATTTAGACAAAGCCCACTTGTAGTACACGAAAAATTTAAGCAAGATATTATTGACAAATTTAAAGACCAAGCATACCCACACAGAATCAAGATGGCAAATCTTCCGCCAGACTCCCAACTGCTTTTTAACCCAATCAACAATATGTCTGGTTATTCACTAGATGAGAGATATTTTTTTACTCCCGGTTTTATGCAGATGGCACATCCGATGGTGGAAGATGCAATAGAGAGGTTTTTCTCACAAAAAAAAGAGAAATACAGATATACACTTTTGGCAAACACAAGTGAAAACACACTCATAAGTATGATGCAAAAACTGCCAAAAAGTATAGAATTGTCATCTTTGCCAATGTTTAAAGAAAATAAACCAATGGTGGAATTATCTCTAAGCGGATTTGAAAAATCAAATGTATATAACCATTTTAACTTGTTTTGCAAAGAATTAGAGAGATTAAATATAGAGTATGAATTACTAAAAACCAAATAAGTATATGTTTTTTATTTGAAAAGTGGAACTGTTGTTGCTTAGATCTCTGCAAGTTAATTAAGAGAGAACAGCAATGGCAATAACGATGAATAATCATGTATTCAAAGGGCATAAAACACTCCTTGGAAACAAGTATGTAACATATGGTGAAGTTGAGTTACCAACAAGATACGAGATATACGAAGCATCAAAGAATGGTTTTGACTGGGGTTATATGGGTTCAGCTACAAAACAGTTGGCTTTTTCCATCCTCTATCAACTCAGTGACGAACAAACAGCAAAAGACAATACACTTAAGTTTGCAACTGATGTTATAAAACATCTAAACAACAGAGATTGGATATTGTCTGCCTCTGAGGTATTGCAATGGTTGGATGAAAATACACAAAAAACAAAAAAAGATGAAGAAACAAAAGAGGAACCATCCAATCAACAAGCAATATTGGAAACAAAAGAGGAGATAATCACTCCAAAAGCAGTAAAAAAACCAACAACAAAAAAATCAAAAAAATCAAAAAACAATGTAGTAAAAGATATATGCACAAAATTAAATATAACACAAAAACAACTTGCGGAGATACTGGAAGTTCCAGAGGGAACCATAAGCAGTTGGGCAGTAAAAGATGAGATACCAAGACTTGGTAAAAAGGCGATAGAGTTTTATATGCAAAACCAAAAAAACCAAAAAATTGTAAACAGTTATAAAGATTTTCTAAATCTTATGAAAAGTGCATAAAGGCAGTATAGATGAAACCAAAAAATGAGATAACAAGAAGTCTGCTAATAGATAAGCAAACATGGGAAGATGCCATGAAATACTCAAGAATAAGATACAAAATGAGTCTTAGTAAAGTTATAGAATCTCTGCTCCAAGAATGGCTGATAAAAGAGAAAAGAAAACCCCTTGATAATGAAAAACAAGGGGAATTGTTTGATTAGATTATAAGGTTTGCACCAGTTTGATTCTCTTGATACTGTGCATATGCCTGTACTGTATTGTTTTGTGTTTGTGTTTCTCTGAGAGATTCTATCATGGTTTTGGTATCTATACCACCCAAATCAACCTCGCTATCAATGGCGGTTGAGAGATATATCTCTGCTTGTGTTTTTTTAGACTGATACCCTACATAATCCACAAAGTTATCTCTTGTTTCATCTTTTTGAGCTTGAAGTTGCTCCTCTTGGATGGTTGCTTCATCCTCTTTTGCATTTGCAAGATTAACCTGCCCTTGCGGTGTCAGAGCCAAAGTGCCATCTTCTGCCACAGTTACATTGCCGTTTGTAATCTCATAAACATTTTTTGGATCATAATCTGGTCTTCCGGGGATAGAAGGTCCCTCTGGAATAGTTATAATATCATCCATTTTAAGAGGCAAGACGGTGCTTTTTGGTTGTTGATATATATTCATACTCTCATAAGCATTTAGATTATTTAATGTGTTCATAACCTTGCCCTCCTTTTTCTATCTGCAAATATTATACCATATATTTTTTATAAATCTCTTTATATATATAAAACAGCTTCATGAGATATATCTCTATATTCTCTTTGTTTGTATCATCTTGCATCTCAAATCTACTCACAATGCGACCATCTACAATATCTACCAAAACAACCTCATACTCTTTTAATCTTTTGTCAAAAGTGGCAAAAAGAGGCAATATCGGTATATTTATCTCACAGGATATATCATCTCTTAGTTTTTTGAACCGTTTGGCAAAGTACTCTTTGTCTTTTTCTATGAGTGCTTGTACACCCTCACCTATACACATCCCAAGCTGATTTATAGGTAACAAACCGCTAAAGAGTATCTTGATTGGAAACTCACTAAGCTTATCTACGACCTTTACACCAAAAACAGAATTTTGCTTATCATCACAAAAAGAGTATATATAGGATATAAATTTTTTTATATCTTCATATCTGCTTCCATCATCTTCATAACTCACCACAACACTAAGTGCCTGAGATATTTTGTATTTTATTTTTTGGCTCTTCAATTCATCTTCAAAATCATCATAATGAAGTTTCAAAACAAAAAACTCCCCCTTGATTTTAAGAGCATTAAATATCTCATCCCTACTCAAAGATATAGGCTCATCATCTTCACATATCATATCTAAGAGACAACTTTGCATCTCTTTTGTGTTTTGGGTTGTATGTTTTTGAATATATTTTAAAAACTGCTCCATAAGACACCCTTTTGCCACTAATTTCACATTTTTATTTGACATACTTACATCATAAGTCAAAAAAAAGGAATAGCATGAAAAAATTTATAACATACATTATAGCAACCTTTATCTTTATTACATCTGTAAATGCTCAAGAGGGTGTCGTCAGTCCTTATTTTTCGATAGACAAACTAAACGAAGGGATGTACAGCACAACAAACAAAGATGTGATAATGGGGCTTGGAATGGTTGTAAAAAGTGATGAAAATACAAAATTTATCTTGGCTTTTGAGGGTGATATATATAACAAACAAACAAATACAATGGGTGTAAACCCACTGCAAAAGGTTGGTCTGTACCTAAATAACGGTTCTTTGAGTTATAAATTTACACATAGATTTTAGAATCTATTTGGACTTTGGTCTAAAAGCCTTTATAACATCCTCATTTGTTTGTATATATGGTCCCTCTATAAGATCTATACAATACGGAACAGCAGGAAAAACAGCATCCAAACACTCCCTTATAGATTTTGGTTTGCCCGGCAGATTGATGATGAGAGTTTTGCCCCTTATACCTGCTGTCTGTCTTGAGAGAATAGCTGTCGGGACATATTGCAAACTTACCTGTCTCATAAGCTCACCAAAGCCCGGCATCATCTTGTCACAAACATTATGTGTGGCTTCTGGTGTCACATCTCTTGGTGCAGGTCCTGTTCCCCCGGTTGTAACGACCAAACAACACCCCGCTTCATCACAAAGCTCTTTCATTGTACTCTCAAGTATATCCTGCTCATCAGGAATACATCTGTAAAGTATCTCAAATTCACTCTTTAGATAATCTTTCATAGTGTCTTGAATAGCCATTCCCGAAATATCTTCATATATCCCCTTACTTGCTCTGTCACTTGCTGTTATTACACCTATTTTAATCTCTGCCATTTTTATCTTCTCCTTTTTCTATCCGTCGTTGCAAAAAATGATTTGCACCTTTTATATATGTAACTGTTGATATATTTCTAAAAAACTCCTGTGATGCCTTGGCATCAACTATATTATCCTCAGAACCTACATAAACCTCTATCTTAACCCCTTTTTCACAAACAGAGTGCAACTCTTTTAAAGACCATTCATAATAAAGCAACTCTTCTAACTCTTCTAAATTTCCACCTGTGATATTTAGAGGGCAGATACCATACGGTAAAAAACATGCCTTAATAAAATTATCCATATATTTTTGCTCATTTTTACAAAAAGACCTGATTTGCAGTTTTTTAAAACCCTCCGATCTGTTTTGAAAAAAAGCAGGTGAAAAAAGTTGCACCCTGTCCACCCTTATACCGTTTGACAAAGCTGTTTTTGTGTATTTTAAAGCCTTAATGGCACCATAGCTAAAACCACAAACAGTATAATCTGAACTATCTATAAGATGTTGAAAAAAACCACTCTCACCCTCAAGACTAAAACCACTATAAAATTTCATCTATATATTTTCTTACCTCTGATTTTGTTATACTCTCCCTTTCATAAAGAACTTTTTCAACTTTTTGCATAACACCTTGCATAGATTCCAGCAATGCCCTGCTCTCTTTATAAAGCCTTTGTATCACAACTTCTCTCTCAGACTCATCACCCAAAACAGCACTGCCCATACCATATTCATCAAGCATACTCTTAACAAGCTCTTTTGCCTCATCAAGATCAACTTTTGCACTGCTTGAATGCTCGTTGTATCTTATTGCACATGCCACCATACCAGATAGCAACATTTTTATTCTGTATTCTATCTCATGTTTTATGAGTGCATCATCCGTCGTTGGAGTTAGTTTTTCATTAGAAAGCATCAGTTTTTCAAAAGGTATATCAAAATATGTTGCCACTATCACCTTACCTGCCTGATATGTCACCCTGTATGCTTTTTGTTTTTCGTTTAGCATCTGAAGTTTTTTCTTGCCAAACATCACTTTGTCTTTTACCTGATGAAAATGCTCAATAGTCACATGAAAATCATTTTGTCTCAGAGAAAGGAGTGCAGCCTCATTGACAAGTGCTGCCAAAGATGCACCGTTGAAGCCAACTGTCATGTTTGCCAATGCTTTTATGTCTAGTTGATGAGGCACTTTTTGCAAATATTTCAAGAGTATGGATTCTCTCTCTTTTTTTGTAGGCAACTCAACAAAAATCCTCCTGTCAAACCTACCCGCACGAAGCAAAGCAGAATCCAAAACATCTATCTTGTTGGTTGCTGCTATCACAATGATACCGCTCGAACCTTCAAAGCCATCCATCTCTGTGAGTAGTTGATTGAGTGTTGCTTCCCTCTCATCATTTCTTTGATTGTCTCTTTTTTTACCAACAGCATCTATCTCATCTATAAAAATAATCGCAGGAGCATTGTTTTTTGCAGCCAAAAAAAGCTCATGCACCCTTTTTGCTCCCATACCGACATATATCTGTACAAACGAAGCACCACTTTGATAATAAAAAGGCACACCTGCCTCATGTGCCACAGCTTTTGCTATCATGGTTTTACCGACACCCGGAGGACCAATCAACAACACCCCCCTTGGCATCCTTGCACCAAAACTTTTGTACCGTTTTGGATTTTTCATAAAATCTATAATCTCTTCAAGCTCAATCTTTACATCACTTATCCCACCAATATCACCAAAAGTCACATCACTTTTTATCGACTCTATCACACAGTTGGATTCGTTTGCAAAGGAGCTTGAGGAAAATGAGCTGTTTTTGTTTTGACACGATGGATTTTCCCTTTTTTGCCACCATCTTACAACCAAACTGCCAATACCAAAAAACAAAACACCAAAAAGCAGATACACAATAATATTTACCCCGTTATCTACTGAGACCTTATAATCTACAAACATTTTTGGTGTTACCTGAGAAGATGCAATTTTATAAAGATTTTCTTTGGTTTTTAGATATACATAATCTTTTGTAACAACAACATCTTTTACTGTGTGGTTTTGCAGTATTCTCGAAGCATCTCTGAGGGTTATATCATCTGCATTATCCCTGAGCATAGCAAAAAGCACAAGTATGATAACTACAAAAGCAGATATATATATTGCCATTCTCACAGTTTTAGAATTTTGCATAGTTATACTCCTCTTTTACATCATATTTGTCTATATATATCCAGTTTCCCACAAGCTCCTCATCAGACTCAACAACAATCTTGTTGAAATGTTGGTCAAGTCCGTGATAAAGCCCATCTTTTTTACTCTCTATCAAAACTTCCAAAACACCACTGAAATCTTTTCTAAAAGATAGATTTTTCTCTTTTATCAAGGCATCTATCTCATGCAGTCTTTTTTTTGCTGTTTTTTTATCCACTTCTGGCTTCATAAATGTAGATGGTGTCGCATCCCTTTTGGAATATGTAAAAGAGTGTATATGTGTAAGTGGTAAATCTCTTGCATTTACCATAGCTTCTTGCCAAAGCTCCTCACTCTCCCCCGGATGACCTGTAATAAAATCTGTTCCTATGGCAAAACCCTTCTCAGCCAAAAACTCAAAAAGCTCTCTGTCTTGTTTATATAAATTTCTTCTGTTCATCAGTTTTAGCATCTTTGGAGATGTGTGTTGTAGTGCTATATGTAGATGTTTTTCAAGCCAAGGCTCATCAAGTATCTCTTTAAAATCATCACCCATCTGAACAGGTTCAATACTACCAACCCTTATCCGTCTTACACCACGAATAAGAGATATCTTTTTCATAAGCTGTGCGATAGAAGTACCAACCCTATGCCCGTAGCTTCCAACATTTGTACCTGTGAGTATAAACTCACCAAAACCATTGGCAGCCAGTCTGGTGATTTGCTGCAAAATTCTCTCTTGAGACATACTCCTTGCATCACCCCTTACATATGGTATGATACAATAAGAACAACGAAAATCACACCCCTCCTGAATCTTGATAAATGCTCTGCTTTTGCCAATAAAATCATCTACCACCATATTGTCTATATGGTTTAGATCTCCAAGCTCATAAAAAGGTTCCTCCCTTGAGAGAAGTGTATCTACTTTCTCTTTTTCACTCTGTCCAAATACACCCGCAACACGATTCTCCTGCAAAAGTTTCTCCCCTTTTGTGTGAGCTCCACAACCTGTCAGATATATCTTTGCATCTGAATTTTTCTCAATATGTTTTATATATGTTCTTACATGTGTGTCGGCACCGTTTGTCACTGTGCATGAATTTACCACCACAATATCTGCTTTAGATTCATCTTGAGTAATATCGTAGTTTTTCAATGCACTCATCATCACCTGTGAATCATAAAGATTTGTCCTGCAACCAAATGTTTTAAAATATACTTTTTTTGCCATCTACAAACTCTTGTTTTCTTCACTAAGTTCTTGATTGAGTATCGCTTTTCTCTCATCAGAAACATATATCTGTTGTGTAGGGTAAGCGATAGTTATATCATCTTCGTTTTTAAATGCATCTATAATCTCAGTTGATATAACACTTCTGAGTGTCAAAGTGCCATAAGCATTTGTAAGATACCAAGCCTCAATATCAATACCGTTTGGCTCTATAAAAGAGTATATTCTAGGCTCTACATTTGTATTTTTAAGATTATACTGATGCCTTAGCTTGTTTAACTGCTTTCTTGTTATATCTGTATAACCTTTTGAATATTTTTTTGCTATCTCTTTTACAAGGTGCAAAGCTTTTTTATGGTTAGATTCATAAGTGATGGTTATCTTCACACCA
>Ga0256828_1001338_pt1 | contig 15439 bp, 18 predicted proteins | sample CV88metaG_FD_185993 | JGI IMG/M metagenome (GOLD analysis project Ga0256828, IMG submission 185993) | Hydrothermal vent microbial communities from East Pacific Rise, Pacific Ocean - CV88 | ecosystem: Environmental > Aquatic > Marine > Hydrothermal vents | place: Pacific Ocean: East Pacific Rise...
TTTTATAAGTCCTGTCTGTATAAAAGAGGCTGTAGTTAAAACTATAACCAAGAGTACCAACATGATGTCAATAAAAGGAACCACATTAATGGTGTCAAACTTTGCAGAGCGTCGCATTATTTTTCCTTTTGGTTGATAATCCACTTGTTGAGAATAACTTCTACTTTTCTGTTAAGATGGTTATAGAAAAATATAGCAGGAATAGCAACAACCAGACCCATAGCAGTAGCTTTTAGTGCGAGGGCAAGTGAAGTCATGATATATTTTACATCCATGTCAGCTGTTTGACCCATGGTATAGAAAGTAATGATAATTCCAAGAACGGTACCAAGCAGACCAATATAGGGAGCATTCGCTCCAAAACTAGAGATAATGGTTAGATTGTTGGTAACTTTCATCTCTAACTCTTCTAAGGTCTTATACTCTTCTACTTTTATCCCTCGGTAAAAAAGTAGACGTTCTATCCAAAAGAAGAGCGTTAAAAAGCTCATAAATGCGAGTAGACCAAGTACTCCATAATCGACAATGTCACTTAATAGTTCTATATTCATGTATGTCCTTTATTTAAGAGACATATTATAATGTAAATAGATGAGAAGAAAAAGGGTTTTGAAAAATTTGGAGGTTTATCTGTACGGGTAGAGCCATGTTTCTACCCGTTAAATGAATTATTTTATTTAAATAAATCAGCCAATGCATCAGTATTGGTTGTTTTTTCAATTTCTGCCGGAGCATTTGAACTGTCGCTTGAACGTTCGGTGATACCTTCAATCTCATTTAGCTCTAGGGTGTAACCTGTGAGCATAGATGCCAAACGAATGTTGATACCACTTTTACCAATGGCTTTTGCTTTTTGGTCAGAAGTAATGTTGATACTCGCTTTTTTATCTGTAGTAGAGGTAATCTTTACACTTTGAACAATAGAAGGGGCTAATGCTCTAGTAATGAAAACTTCAGGAATTGGTGAATATTCAACACAGTCAATATTTTCTCCATTAAGTTCTGAACTTACAGCGTTAATTCGAACACCTTTTACACCAACTGCTGCACCAATTGGGTCGATGTTAGGGTAGTCTGTTTTTAGTGCAAGTTTTGCTCTTTGTCCAGGGATTCTTGCTGCTGCCATAATTAGAACAGATTCGTCACCAATTTCAGGAACTTCTTTTTCCATAAGTTTTTCTAAAAATTTAGGAGAAGTTCTTGTAAGCTCTAAGAACATTCCCATTTCAGGGTCAATGGTTACATAACGTAGAAGTGCTTTTACGGTGTCACCTCTTTTAAACTTTTCACCTTTAATACGGTTACGTTGACTTAAAATACCTTTTAATTCTCCAATTTCTATAAAAGTATTTTCATCATCATCTACTCGGTTTACTGTTCCTATCATTACAGAACCAACTTTTTCTCGATATTTCTCAAAAAGGTCTTGTTCTACTTGTCTTTGAATGTGATACTGTAACTCTTTAAAAAGGTTAAACGAAGCAGTTCGTCCATGATCTTCAAGAATAAATGCTGAACGCAGTTCATCACCCAGTTCTAAGTCAGAACCATATTCTTCTTGAGCCTCTTCAAGGCTAATAACTGCGTCTGGGTCTGTTTCAAATCGTTCGTCATTATCTTTTACAATCGTTATTACTTGTTCTACACTGTAGTCTTTTCTGTCCATATCTACAGTTGCTTCAAAATGAGAACTATAAGTAGTACATCTTTTTGCAGTTTTTATAAGTGCTTCTTTAAATGCATCAACAGCAGATTCTAAACTTATATTTTTTTCATGAGCCATTGCTTCGATAATATCTACAATTTTTTCCATATTTGTATCCTTCTATGTTATAAAACATGTGAAAAACATGTTTTTTGATAATCTTCAAAAAGTGAACTTAACAATTGCGTTACTATTTTAGTGGATTTGTCAGTTGTCTGAAGAGTTATATTATATCTAAACCTACCTTTAAGGAAAATAGGTATAATAATTATAATAAAAAATAACATGTTTTAAATCTCAACAATAGTTATTTAAAAATTTTTAATAAGGAATGGGGAATGAAATTAGCGAGAGCATCAATAACATCAAAACCAAAAGTTGTAGAAATAGAGAAGATAGAGGAAGAATTAAATAAAAAGTCTATTTTCTATTTTGATAAAGATAATTCACATAAAGAGTTAAAAGAACTAATTGAATATTTTGAAGCAAAAGAGTACTCTGTATACATGAGAGAAGTAAAATTCGGTTTAAATGATGATGAATATATTTATGAGGTTCATATCGTAAAATAAAGTAAAGTAAGAATGAAAAAATTATATATAGAAACACTAGGCTGTGCGATGAATGTTCGTGATAGTGAACATATGATTGCTGAGCTAAATAGAGAAGAACCGTATGAGTTAACTGAAGAGTTGACGGAAGCTGACTTGATTATTATTAATACTTGTAGTGTAAGGGAAAAACCTGTATCCAGACTTTTCTCTGAAATAGGTATTTTTAATAAACATAAAAAGAAATCTGCAAAAATCGGTGTGGCTGGATGTACAGCATCACATTTGGGTAAAGAGATTATTAAAAGAGCTCCTTCTGTCGATTTTGTTTTAGGAGCTAGAAATATCTCTAAAATCAATGAAGTAGTTGCCAAAAAACATGCTGTTGAGATAGATATCAATTATGATGACAGCTCTTATGCTTTTGGAGAATACAGAACCAATACTTTTAAAGCCATGGTAAACATCTCAATGGGTTGTGATAAGTCATGTACTTTTTGTATTGTTCCTGCAACACGTGGTGATGAAGTATCTATTCCTTCAGCGTTAATTGTTCAAGAGATTCAAAAGTCTGTTGATAATGGAGCCAAAGAGGTCATGCTTTTAGGTCAGAATGTTAACAACTATGGTAAGTATTTTACTTCTGAGCAAGATAAGTGTAACTTTACTGAACTGCTTCAAAAAATTTCTAAAATAGAAGGTTTAGAGCGTATTCGATTTACTTCTCCTCACCCTTTACATATGGATGATGCGTTTTTACAAGAGTTTGCTTCTAATCCTAAGATATGTAAGCAAATTCATGTACCTCTTCAAAGTGGTTCAACTTCACTTCTTAAAGAGATGAAGCGTGGGTACTCAAAAGAGTGGTTTTTAGATCGTTGTGCAAAAATAAGAAATCTTTGTCCTCAGGCTACGATATCTACAGATATTATTGTAGGTTTTCCAGGAGAGAGTGATGAAGATTTTGAAGAGACAATGGATGTTTTGGAAAAAGTACGTTTTGAACAACTCTTTTCATTTAAGTACTCACCACGACCTCATACAAAAGCAGCAGAATTTGATAATCAGATTGAAAAAGAGGTGGCTTCTGCACGTTTAACACGACTTCAAGCAAGACACACTGAGATTATTGATGAAGTTATGGATGCTCAAATGGATAAAGAACACATGGTCTACTTTGATGAACTAAAATCAGAAGGTAGAATTTCTGGTCGAAGTGATGATGGAAAACTCTTTTTTGTTCAAGGAAGTGAAGAGCTACTTGGAAAAATAGTTAAAGTTAAAGTAAATAAAACTTCAAGAGGTGCATTAGAGGGAATTGTTTGTGCTTAAGCAACTCTCTCGGAAAGTAGGAGCTGTTGTTATACCTCCTACTATCTTTGTAGTGATGAAACTCTTATGGTTTACCTATAGAAAAAACTATCATTATATAGATGCTCCTATAGAAGGGCAATGTATGGCTGTCACTTGGCATGCTGAACTTTTAGTCTCTCCTCAAGTTTATAGAAAACTTCGTCCCCATCAAAAAACCTCTGCGATTATTGCTCAACATTATGATGGTGAATTAATTGCTAGAACTTTCTCATTTCTAAATATTGAGCCACTTCGTGGTTCATCACGAAGAGGAGCCAAATCTGTTTTAATCGCTGCGATAAAGGCTTTAAAAGAGGGAAGCTCTATAATGATTACACCTGATGGTCCAAAAGGTCCTCGTTACAGTATGAGTGATGGAGCTGTATCTTTGGCGTTGCGTTCAAATCTTCCTTTAATGGTTGTTAATTATAAACCAAGTTCTTATTGGATGTTAAATAGTTGGGATAAGTTTCTTATTCCTAAACCTTTTTCACGTTTAGAAATTTATCATCAAATTATTGATATACATGGAATGGAGAAAGATGAAGCGAAAGAATATCTAGAAAAGAAGATGTTAGCGTATTCTATGGTATAAATATAAATTAAAAATTATACTAAAGCTTAAATTAAGTTTTAATCTATTAAACTTGTATTTGCTTTAAAAATAATTTGAAATAGGTTAAAAATAACTATACAGTAAATATAAAAAAATAATATATAACATAAGCTGTTAGATACAAAAGGTTTGATATAATACATTTATGATTAGTTTAAAGGAACAAATTAATAATTTTTTATTCTATTTAGAAAAAGTTAGGGCATATGCTCCTAACTCAATAGTGACTTATGAGAATGTTTTAATAGAAATGAACTCTGTTGCTCATTATTATGAAGAGGATAAAAAAGTCATTTTGGACATTACTCCATTGAGACTAAAAATTGTTAATAATTCAAAGAAAACAATCGCTAAAAAATTGAGTGCTATTCGTTCGTTTGTAAAGTTTATGCAAGAACAGGTAGGAATAGATATAGAACTAATAGGTGACTCTGTAATAAAAGTACCTAAAACACTACCTAAACCGATAGATGAAAATATTATAGATGAAGTTCTTCAGTCATGTAATAGAAAAGAGAAGTTAATTGTAACCTTGCTTTATGGTTTAGGGTTAAGAATTTCGGAACTGGCAGCTTTGGAGTTGTCTAATATTTCAACCAATTGGATTAGGGTGACAGGTAAGGGCAATAAAGAGAGACAAATTCCTCTTTTAGCACAGATATATAAAGAAATTTTTTATTATATAGAATGTGAAAGTCCTAAAAAGTTTTTATTTGAGAAAGAAGATAAAGAGATGAACAGTCAACAGATTCGATATATATTTTCTAAAATCTTTAAAAGAAGTGGAATTAAAGCCACTCCACATCAATTACGTCATTCATTTGCTACACATCTTTTGCATAATGGAGCAAGAATTTCAGATGTAAGTGAGTTGTTGGGACACAGTAGTATGGTTTCAACACAAATTTATACACAGTTAAAGAGTAGTAAAAAATTAAACGAATATTCAAAAGCACATCCACTATGTGCCAACAGTAATAACACAGGAGAATAATATGGGTAATCAGCAGTATGTAACCATTACACATTACAAAGAGAGAGAATTTTATTTTTTAAATCATGCTATTCAAACACATGATGGTTTTATTCCTAAAGATATGGAACAGTTTCATGAAAGTGAGAAAGATAAATTTATTGAGCGTATTCGTGAACTTCAAGCACAATACCCTCAATCTCAAGTGATATCACTCTCTTTAAACTTAAATCAAAAAGTGGTTCATGAGATAGATAATACTAAAGCATCAGGAAAAATTTTTACAAATAACTATGTTGTGCAAGATAAGATTGATATTGGTAATATTCCTACCACACTTTATTTCTCTCCTTTTGCACTTCTTTATGAAGAATATAAGAATAAACTTGATGATAAGTTAACACTACTTATTGGACTGTTTGATCGTAAACTTTATATAATGTTCGCAACCAAAGATAAAATTCATGAAAGTTGGACTATTGGGACACGTGGTTTAACTGAAAAGCAAGTTGCTGATAGAGTTTATAAAAGTATGAAAGCTTATTATAAAATTTCGTATAAATTTGCTGATCATATTGAGATGTTGGTAACGGATGAATCTCCAAAATTATTAAAAGTTTTAAGAGAAGAACTCTCTTTAAATATTTTATTAAAACAAAATACCATTCATAATCTTTTGCATCATATGGGTGGTGAACCAAAACGGACATCGAGCAGTTTTATTAAATCATCTTTAGCTAAAATGGGTGATGAGAGTATTATGAAAAATGCTGAAGACACCTTTGTTCAAGGAGCACTTTCAGACAACTTGGGCAATTTAAAGTTAAACGATAATTATGTTGATGATAATGTTTCAAGTTCGTCAAAATCTTTACTTGGTGGTGCAGCTGTAGGAAGTTTATTTCAAAACTTGTTGGCTTTAATTCCTCTGTTATTTGTACTTGGTATGGGTGCTTTTTTCTCAATGAAAAATGCTGAATTAGAGAAAGATATATCGCTTAAAAAAGAACAATCTGTAGCTCAAACAAATAATGCATTACTTGCAATGACAACGGATGATATCTTTTCAGCTATGGGTAAGAATGCAGAACTAAAAGAGGCAGTTATATCAAACTCAAAAGTAGAAGTAAAAGGTGTTGTATGGGGAATTGAACCTCTTCGTAACAGTTTAAATAAAATTTATAACAATGGTGATTTTTCTATTAAACCATTGGAGAACTTTATGACAGAGTTTTCATTTAAATCAAAAATATAAAGAGGAGTAAATATGTTAGCAGGACTTAAACAGTTACCATTGGTTAGTAAAATAATATTTGTAATATCGCTAGTTATACTATTTGCATGGGTTATTCCTAGCATGGTACACTATTTTAAAAGTGTACAAGCACAGGAAGAACAAGCAACAGAGTTACAAGCAAACTTTTCAAAATATGGTATTGCTTCTGGAAATACAAAGAAGTTTAATAAAGAGAGTTTTATTCAAGATGTACTTAACCGTGTTGGAAAAGCTTCAGTTGAACCATTAGGTGATAAATCTTATACTTTAAAGTTAGAAGTAGATAAAGATAAAATTAGTGATTTTAATACTTTCTTAGAAACATTATCACTTCGTTATTTGGTTAAAATTACTAGCCCTATAATATTTAAAGAGAGAGATAAACATATAGAAGTGACAATGACTATTGAAGAGATTTAAGCTCTAAATTTTCACTATAAATATAAGCACGAACTTTTGTAGGTATTTTTAAAGTTCGACATTTTTCTTTAAAAACTTTAGGCATAATATTTTTTTTATAGGGTGCAATATAAATTTTGTTCTCTGTAATTTCTATAGCCCATTGCCCTCCGAAAACAATACTATTTTCTTTTTTTAACTCTTCTCTTTGAGAAGAAGAGAGCAGATATCCTAATTTTTTAAGATATTTATCTACTATACGGGTTAAATTAGAAGCATTTTTATAAGTTAAAACATAGAACTCTTTATGGTGAAAAACTTCTTTATATCCACTCTCCAATACTTTTTTATCTTCTCTCAAATAATCAAAACTTCTTTTTATTCCCTCTTGATAGTTTTCTAAAAGTTCATTTGAGAAGTTCTTTCTAAAACGATTACGTTCATACTTCTCTTCAACATTACTTTTATCTACAAAATAGGGGTAATCATTTTTTTGTAAGTACTTTAAGAGTTCATCTTTTGAGTGATGCAGTAGAGGACGAAGTAGTGTGTACTCTTTACGCTTTGAGATAACATCTAAGCCTAAGAGTTCAGATGTTCCTGCCCCTTTGGTTAAACGCATTAAAAACCACTCAAGTTGGTCATTAAGCTGATGTGCTGTTAAGAGATTGTCATAAGAATTTTCTTTCATAATACTGTCAAAGAAACTGTAACGAAAATCTCTGGCATTTTTTTCAAAGTTGTTTTGAAAAGAGGGGGCTTTACTTGTGTAGACTTTTATCTTATGCTCTTTTGCCAATGAAATAGCATGGGCTTCTTCTTCATAGGCTTCATCTCTGAGCTGATAGTTTATAAGTGCAATATCAAACTTTATATGGTTTTGAAGTAGTAAAAAAAAGAGAGCTGATGAGTCAACACCTGCTGAAAAAGCCAATAAGTTTTTAGAGCTTTTTAGTAGAGCAGTTGTAGACGCATCAAGGTAAATCATATTAGAGTTGTTTAATGAGTGTTGCTAAGAGTCTGTCTCCAGCGAGTTCAGTGATTTTTGCTTCGTATAAAGCTCCATATAAAATCTCTAAATCAGAGGTATCATTTATAAGAATATCCCCGTCAATATCTTTTGCCCAAAGGGTTGGACGAGCAGATAAGATGTACTCATGTTCATCACTCTCACCATCGAGTACGACTCCGATGGTTTGTCCTAACATCTTTTTTAGTGATGCTTCTGTTGTCTCTTTTGCAATCTCTTCAAGTACTTCAACACGCTCTTCTATAACTTCTTCTGGTACAGGCTCCATAGTAAAAGCAGGAGTGGTCTCTTCATTTGAATAGTAGAAAATATTAAAACGGTCAAACTGGAAATCTTTCATAAAGTCACAAACTCTCTCAAATGCTTTATCACTTTCACCTGGATGTCCAGCGATAATAGAGGTTCTTATGAAGGCATCTTTTTTAGATTTCATATGCTCTAAAAGCTCTATGGTTTTCTTCTCTCCAAATCCACGACGCATCATTTTTAAAATACCATCATCTATCTGCTGGATGGGCATATCATAATAGGTCTCAAAAGTTTTAGAATCAGCAATGGTATCTATAAGTGAAAATGTTGTGGTACTAGGGTAGAGGTATAAGATACGTGCCACTTTTACACCCTCTATAACTTCAACAGTTTTAATTAAATCTATCAGTCCATCTTTTAACTCTATGTCTCGTCCAAAACTAGAAGAGTCTTGAGAGATAAATGAGAACTCATAAAAACCTTTAGCGACCAAAGCTTTTACTTCTTTTTCTATAGAGAGTAGAGTACGAGAGTGAAGTTTCCCTTTAAAGCTAGGAATCGCACAAAATGAACAAGTCTGGTTACACCCTTCGGCTATTTTTATATAGGCATGAGTGTTTGAACCAGTAATAACACGCTCAGAGTTTTCATTTGCTAAGTAGACCTCTGGTGAAAAAACACCTCTTTTTTCAGCTATCATCTTGTCTATTTTTTCATAGTCACCCACACCAGTAAATATATCTACTTCGGGTAAATCTCTCTGTAGCTCTTCTTGGTAACGTTCAGTAAGACAACCAGAAACAACTAAGAGAGAGTTCTCTTTACGTACATCATGTAGGTTTAAAATGGTGTTGATACTCTCTTCTTTTGCAGCATCAATAAAACCACAAGTATTGACAATAATCACATCAGCAGTGGTAGCATCATCAGAGACTTCATACTCTTTAAGGCGACCCAACATTACTTCTGAATCAACGAGGTTTTTGGTACAACCGAGGCTTACGAGGTGTAATTTTTTATTAGACAAATTTATTTTCCATTTTACAGCCCTCAATTTGTGTTGAAGAACTGTGTTTTTTTGTATTGTATCTAATACGTTGTTAAAATATTTTGTTAAGGACGTAAAACTTGAACAACAAATGCCTTATTATTTAAAGCTGAACGTACAGCTGACATCTTCTTTTTAGCTTGGTTGTATGAGTAGTACGCACCAATAAGTGCATAGTGATCACCATTTTTATCTAAAATAGTATAGTTGAAGTTAGAGTTATCTAAGTGCTTCATAAATGATGTATTTGGTTTTGATTGAGCAAAGTAACCAACTTGAAGGTAGAACCCTGGTGTTGCTGAGTTGGAAAATATTTTAGGAATTTTGCTGTTTCCTGTAGTTTTTTGGATACTTACATAACCACTTGTCCCTTTATCAACTATTCCTGATGGTGCAACAGTTGTTTCACTACCTTTATTTTTCACTCCAGTTTCGCAACCTGCCATTAACACCATGGCTGTACATAGTGCTGTTATTTTTAAACAAAAAGTATTTTTTTTCATCTTTTATCTCCCATTATCTGTTATAATATCTTATCTTAGGTTAACTTTATTACACCTCAATGATTGTATAATAATTGTGAAAAAAAATAAAAAGGGAAAAAATGAAAAAGTTTTTAACAAGTCTATTGGTTAGTAGTGTAAGCCTTTTGGCATTAAATGTAGGAGAAGTTCCTCCTAAAGTTGTATTATCTGAGAAAAATGGTGGTTATTTAGATGGTACAGCATGGAACTCTTCGATGCTAAAAAACAAACTTTATGTACTTTTTTATGTTGATCCAGATGAGCGAGATACCAATAGTGCTTTTACTAAAAGATTAAAAGAGAAGGGTTATGACTTAAACTATTATGGTTCTGTAGCCATTATAAACCTTGCAGCAACATGGTTACCAAATGTTGTTCTTGAATCAAAGTTAAAAGATAAACAGAAAAAGTTTCCAAATACTATCTATGTTAAAGATAAATCAAAAGTTTTAGTAAAAGAGTGGGATTTGCAAGATGACAGCTCTAACGTATTGATTTTTGATAAAAGTGGTGAGCTTATTTATAGTTATTCTGGAAAACTTGACTCTTCAGAAATTACTAAAGCAATAAGTCTTATAGATAGAAACTTAATTTAGTTAAAATCTATTCTTTACTACTTATAGTGTAGTATTCGGAAAAATTATTGGCTATTTATATGTGTCGGCTGAAGCCAACCCCACGGTAGCCAACTATAAGGATGACTAGATGCATAAGGCAGAACTTTTAGCACCAGCTGGAAACTTAGAAAAACTCAAAATTGCATTGGCTTATGGTGCCGATGCTGTTTATGGAAGTACCAGTACTTTTTCATTGCGTATTCGTTCTGGAAAAGACTTTGATATGGACTCTTATGCTGAGGGTATAGCTTATGCTCATGCTCGTGGTAAAAAAGTCTATTCTACTGTGAACTCTTTTCCTTTTAACTCTCAACTGAAACTTTATGAACAACATATTGCTAAAGTAGCTGAGCTAAAACCTGATGCACTCATCGTTTCTAGTCCCGGTGTGGTTGCTATGGCAAGAAAAATAGCTCCAAACATTCCTATTCACCTTTCAACTCAAGCAAACGTTATGAATGTCTTAGATGCACAAGTTTATTATGACATGGGTGTTGAACGTATTATTGTGGCTCGTGAGATATCGCTTAAAGATTGTGAAGCTATTAAAAATGTTATTCCTGATTTAGAGCTTGAGATTTTTGTACATGGTTCTATGTGTTTTGCTTACTCTGGACGATGTTTGGTATCTGCTCTTCAAACAGGACGGGTTCCAAACAGAGGAAGCTGTGCCAATGATTGTCGTTTCCCTTATGAGATATATGCTCATAACCCTGAGTCAAATACTACCTTTAGACTTGACGAAGAAGAGGGTATAGGTACTTATATAATGAATGCAAAAGATATGAACATGGCTTCTCATGTAGATGAGATTTTAAAGTCAGGTGTTATAGACTCTCTAAAAATAGAAGGACGAACCAAGTCTCCTTATTATGCAGGTGTGGTAACCAAAGCTTACCGACATGCGATAGATGATTACTATGCAGGTGACTTTAACGAAGCCCGTTATCAAAAAGAGTTAAATACCACGCAAAACAGAGGTTTTTCAGATGCCTACTTGGTAAGTAAACCATTTGAGAGAAACAATACACAGTCTCATACCTTTACCATTCAAGATGGAACGCATCAAGTAGCTGCACTGGTCAGTGAAGATGGAACAACATGGAGATGTAAAGACAAAACTTGTGTAGGTGACAAGATAGAGATAGTTCTTCCTGTAGGTGTTACTATAGAAGAGATGGAAAATGAAGCATGTAAAATTATCAAAGAGCATGGGGCATTTTTTATTGAGTTTAAAAAGATAGTCTCTACCACAGGTAAAGAGTTTGAGTGTATTCACTCAGGAGATTTAAATGACATTGTTTTGCCTATTAAACTACCAGGTTATACTATTTTAAGACGTGGTATAGCAGAAGCAAGAGCAAAAAAAGGTTTGGTTCTTAACTAAAAGAAATGGAAACCTTTAATCAAATTATAGCGTTTATTATGAAAGCTGTTGAAGCCATTGCCAAATTTTTCTCATGGATTTTTGGTTAAACTCAAACTATTTGGGTTAAACGGCATTGAATTGAAAAATAGCTATTATTCGCCTAATAATTTAAAGTTTTGGAGTAAATAAATGAAATTTGTATCCATCGTAATGGGTTCTAAAAGTGACTATACCATCATGTCTGAGTGTGCAGATACACTAAAAAAGTTTGGTGTGCCGTATGAGTTAATCATCTCTTCTGCACATAGAAGTCCAGAGAGAACAAAAACATACATTAAAGAAGCAGAAGAGAAAGGTGCTCAAGTCTTCATAGCAGCAGCAGGAATGGCAGCTCATTTAGCAGGTGCATTGGCAGCAACAACAACAAAACCTATCTTAGGTGTACCAATGGAGTCTGGACCTTTAAGAGGTGAAGATGCACTTTTCAGTACAGTAATGATGCCAGCAGGTATGCCAGTTGGAACAGTAGCGATTGGGAAAGCAGGAGCTGTAAATGCAGCATATTTAGCCATACAAATTATGGCACTTCAAGACGATGAATTAAAAGTAAAACTTCAAGAAGACAGAGTAAGCAAAGCTAAAAAAGTAGAGCTTGATTCTTCTACTGTTGAAGTTCTTCTGTAGGTGTGACCATGTCACACGTCAAATAAAACTTAGTATAATAGAAAAATTCTAAAAGGTAAATCATGGAACTCCAACTCAAAAATATCGGAATGATAAAAGAGGCTAATGTTAAGATTGATGGTCTGACTGTTATTGCTGGAGAAAATGATACGGGGAAGAGTACAGTTGGGAAGGCTCTTTATGTAGTAATGAATACTATTGAAGTGGAATATATTACTTCCAAACTTCCATTTGATTCTGAAATTGAATTACATAAGAAATTTCTTATGGAGAAAATTTTTAAACAAAATGATTTACTTAATGATAGTTCTATTTGTTTATTAAATTACAATGGTGAAATTTGTTTAAAAAAAGATATAGTTCATATTGATAATAATGGTGTGAATAATATTCAATTAGCTGATTTTATTTTTATAGAAACTCCTTTAGTTTGGAATTTTAAAAAGCTTTTTGGAGAGATTCTTCATGTTGAATCAAAAATGAAAATTGAACTTGATTATCCTCATCTGATGAAAGATTTGAATTTTAAATTATCTATTAAAAGTCAATCAAATGGTATAGATATCAAAGATGAAATTATTTCTTTAATTAATGGAAAATTTGATCAAGATGAGAAGGCAGAGTTCTTTTTTAATAAAAATGGAAAGCGAATAGAACTTATTAATACTGCGACAGGTATTAAATATTTTGGAATTCTTCAAGTTTTATCACAAAATAATTATTTAAATGAAAATACTGTTTTAGTGTTAGACGAACCTGAAGTACATTTACACCCAAAATGGCAATTAGAAATGGCAAAGATAATTGTTGAATTGGTTAAAAATGGAGTTAAAATAGTTGTTAACTCTCATAGTCCGTATATGATAGAAGCATTAGAACGTTATGCAGAAAAAGCAGAAGTTCCAGCCGACTTTTATTTGGCAGAAGATGGCTTTATATACAAAGTAGAAGATAATAATTCAAAAACTTTGGCGAAAATTTTTAATAAATTATTAGCTCCTTATGAAATTTTTAATCAGATGGATAGTGAGACATTAAAAGGTGGCTGAGTTAAGTTATGCTCTGAAAAGTAAAACTGAGTATAGTGAATGCAAAGAGAGCTTAAAAGAGACAAGTTTCGATAAAGAGAATGGTCAATACCTTTGCCATAGCGTAATGGAAGTTTATGACTTTGATTGTATTGTTAAAAAACTCTATCCACAGAAGCAACCATCTTCTTATGATTCACTTATTATTGATGAAATTAGAAAGATAGTCTATTGTGTAGAGTTCAAAAATCAAATACCATCAGCCATTAATAATGCAAATATTAAAAAAAAATTAACCAATGGTAAAGAGATTTTAGATAATATTTGCACAAATGAAAATGTTCAAAAAAGAGATTATAAATTTATTTATTGTGTTGTTCATAAAACAGCTCAAAATAGATATGGTAATCCTTTAGTGGATAGAGAGACAAAGTTTGAGTTAAAAGCCTATATAGGTACTCATTTTGATAAAATCGTAACAAACGATATAAACTTTTTTAAAAATGAATTTAGAAAAGAATTTAAAGAGGAAGGATGTTAATGAATAAAGACTTTTTAACATTTAGTGAAATACTACTAAAACTACAACAATATTGGGCAGAGCAGGGGTGTAACATTGTTCAGCCTTATGACATACCAGCAGGAGCAGGGACATTTCACCCTGCAACATTACTTAGAAGCTTAGACTCTAAACCTTGGTCAGCTGCTTATGTGGCTCCGTCGCGAAGACCAACCGATGGTCGTTATGGTGAGAACCCAAACAGACTTGGGGCTTATTATCAATTTCAAGCACTTATTAAACCTAGTCCTGACAACATTCAAGAGCTTTATTTAAAATCGCTTGAGTACTTAGGTCTTAACCTTCAAGAACATGACATCCGTTTTGTAGAAGACAACTGGGAATCTCCAACCTTAGGTGCTTGGGGTCTTGGTTGGGAAGTTTGGCTCGATGGTATGGAAGTGACTCAGTTTACTTACTTTCAACAAGTAGGGGGAATCGCTTGTGACCCTGTGGCTGTTGAGATTACTTATGGAACAGAGCGTTTGGCGATGTATCTGCAAGGTGTTGAGTCTGTATTTGACATTGTTTGGAACAGACAAGGTGATAACGTTACAACTTATGCTGATGTGCATAAAGAGAGTGAGTATGAGTTCTCTAAGTACCATTTTGAAATAGCCAATGTAGAGAAACTTCTCAAAGATTTTGATGATGCTTCTGCTGAGTGTAAACTCTGTTTAGATGCTGGTTTACCTCTTCCTGCCTATGATCAATGTATGGTGGCATCTCATGCTTTTAATGTACTTGATGCTCGAAAAGCCATTTCACAAGCTCAAAGACAGAATTACATTTTAAAAGTTCGTGAACTTTCTATTGGTTGTGCGAAGCTTTATAAAGAGCAAGAAGAAGATAGAAATAAACGTGTTTTAGGCTAACAACTCTGTTAGTTGTAGGGTTGGCTTAAGCCGACGTAACCAGTATGGATTTCTGCGTCGGCTTAAGCCAACCCTACGATTTCCAAATATTTAGAGGAAATTAAAATGAAAATGTCAGAAATATACCAAAAATTAAATACCATAAGTCCTTTTGAACTCCAAGAAAAATGGGACAACTCTGGTTTGCTTGTAGGTGATATGAATCGAGAGTTTGAGCATATCGCTTTAGGTTTAGACTTAGACCATGCGACCTTAGAAGAAGCAGAAGAGAACACACTTTTTATTGTCCATCATCCTCTTATTTTCTCTGGACTTAAGCAGTTGGACTTTTCTATTTATCCTGCAAATTTGTTAGAGATAATGGTAAAAAAGAATCTTTCGCTTATAGCCATGCATACAAACTTTGATAAAACTCATCTAAATGCTTATGTTTTTGAAAAGATTTTAGGTTTAAAAAAAGAGTTTCAAGATGAATTTATTTGTCGAACTACAGGGTCATGGTCAAAAGATGAACTTTTGAAGCTTTTAAAAGAAAAATTGGGACTTGAAACGCTTCGTGTAGTTTCTCCTAAACAGAAAATAA
>Ga0256828_1001339_pt1 | contig 15429 bp, 13 predicted proteins | sample CV88metaG_FD_185993 | JGI IMG/M metagenome (GOLD analysis project Ga0256828, IMG submission 185993) | Hydrothermal vent microbial communities from East Pacific Rise, Pacific Ocean - CV88 | ecosystem: Environmental > Aquatic > Marine > Hydrothermal vents | place: Pacific Ocean: East Pacific Rise...
AGGATAAATAATAGTTTAATAAAAAAAGTTGATATTAATTATAGAGATAAAAATAAAAGAAATGCACTTTATTGGGCAATTAAAAATCGTAGTAGATACAATATGTCTTTGTTAATAGAGCATAAAATAGAGTTAATGGTAACACCACAAACACATGCGATATTTTATGCGTTAGAGTCAAAAAATGTTGAAGGATTACTTTTATTGTTACAACATGGAGTTGATTTAAATAGTCAAAACCATAAAGGACAGACTCCTTTAATGGTAGCATTGAAAAATGAGTGTATTTTATCTGTTCAATATCTTTTAGCTTATGATGCAGACCTTTATATTATGGATTATAATTATGATATGGCAATAGATTATGCAAAGCGTTGTAAAGATAAAAAAATTTTTGAGTTAGTTTATTATAAAGAGTTATATGAAAAAATAAAAGATAAAGATTTAAATTGTGTAGGTTGTCCAATAGCTAAAAAATCAAATTGTAAAATAGAAAAGGAGTCTTAGATGTCAGCAATGGTAGGATTTACAAAAATAGGTAATAATGTTATCGAGTTTTTACCAGAAAGTGAACAGCTTTTAAGTAAAAATGAAAGAAGAGTTCTATTTTTTAATCTCTACAATTATTATGTAGATAAAAATATAAAAATTGATAAAAAAGCTATGTTAATAAAGAGTCTGTTATCTCTAATCATTTAAAAACAGTTATAAAAACTTTGAAAGAGACACAAAGAAAATAATTCTTTTATAGGATTAGTTATTGATGAGGATAATCAAGATAATTTAACATCAAAAAGAATTAAAAAATGGGTAGAAATAATTAAACCTCATTTTAAATAGAAGAGATTTTCTCTTCTATTAATTTAGGTTAGCCTCCAAAAAAATGTGTTTTTTTATAAATTAATTTCGTCTATTTATTTTTTGGAGGTTATCTTAAATTAATAATTATTTATTTAACTTAGCCCTTTTTCTAATTAGTAATGAGTATAATTTGCTATTACTCGTACCCTCCTCCTTAAAAATAGATTTATTTATTAGATTGAGGGCTATGTTAAGTAAAAGTTTAAAATAAGAATGATTATCAAGTTTAATATACTTTAAGTTTCTTTAAGGTATTATCCCATCAAAAAAAGGAAATAACACTATGAAAAAAATCATAACAATAACTTTAGCATTAGGACTTAGTTCTATACTTATGGCAGATGCTAATATCCCTATAGATAAAAAAGCAATGAAAGCTAAAATAACAGAAATAGCAGGTGAACCAAGTCCATTTAATAAAAATGAGGATTTTCCAAAAGAATACTTTTTAATCCCTCATAATTTACCATTTGCATTGGGTTTAGTCTTGCATCATCCTCAAAGTTCAACTCTTGGTCTAAGCAAAGAGCAGATAGAAAAACTTGTAGCTATAAAAAAAGCAAAAAAACCTCTAATTTTAAAAGAAGCAAAAGAGATTAAAAAGTTGGAGTTATCTCTACTTAAACTATTGGAAACAGATGAGGGAAATAGAACTAAAGTAACTGATGAAATGTCAAAATTAGTTGATAGTATTGCCAAAAAGAAAGCAGAACTTACCAAACAACATCTACAGTGTGTTATTGAAGTTCAAAATGTTTTAACTCCTGAACAGAGAAAAAAAGTTGGTGCTTATGTAGGCATAAAAAAATCTGATAAGGTAGAAAAATCTACTGAAAATAATAGTAAATAACTGTTATATAATATGGGTTAAAAGCCCATATTTTATATTTTTGCTTTAGTTCTTTTAATAGAGATAGTGATTTTCACATTAAGTTTTTTCCTCCTATTTTAATTAACTTTAAATATAAACTCTTAAAAGAACTAAATCAAGCATATAAATTAAGAACGATTATCACTTTCAATAAACTATAATAAAAACCTATTACAATCATAATATTACATAATACAATGTAGAAGATAAATCTACCTTTAGATTAGGAGTTATTAAAAATCTTGATGGAGGAGGAGTTAACCTAAGAGCCAACTTTACATAGGCTTATCGTACCCCTAATATTAGGGAGATGTATATTTATAAACAGACTAAAATAAATGGTGGAGTTAATAACCTTTTTGATGAAAAAGTTGATAATAGACTTGGGTCAAATGTTGGAACATATACTTTTATTGGAGTTAATATAGATTTTTAGTAAAATTTTATACTTTTATGCTATTATCTGACTATCATTATCAAAAAGGAATTTTACAATGAAGAAAAACTTTGAAGCAATGAGCTATGATGAACTTTTGATAGAGTTTAAAAAAATTTTAAAAGCAGATAATCTAAAATTTACCTCTCAAAGAGAGGCAATATTAAAAACATTATATGAAAATCCTAAACATTATACATCAGAGGGACTTTATATGCTGGTAAAACAGCACAATCCAGAACTCAATATAGGAATTGCTACAGTATATAGAACATTGGCTCTATTGGAGGAGAGTGGGATAGTAAGTTCAATTTCTTTAGGAGTTCAAGGTAAAAAATTTGAAATAGCCAATAAACCACATCATGACCACCTTATTTGTGAGTCTTGTGGAAAGATAGTAGAGTTTGAAAATGAAAAAATAGAAAAAATTCAACAAACAGTTGCAAAAGAAAATGGTTTTAAGCTTACTGACCATCTTATGCAACTTTATGGTATTTGTCGTGAGTGTCAGGCAAAGAAGGAGTAGAACTTTTTTTGATTAAAATAGATAACCTAATCTAAAAATAACTCTTTGCTTTTCTAAAGGTTGATATTCACTCACATTATAATGAGCTAAAAATGAGATACCTAAACCTATATGGATTTTTGGTTTATCAAAGGGCAGATACTCAATTTGAGGTGTAATATATCCCACTGTTCCACTAAAAGCCTTAAATGGAAGCTTTGAGCGAAGCATAGGATTAGTATCCTCTCCCATATCTGTTTTGGTATTATATTTCCCATTATACTCAATACCTAAATTGATATTTTTGGTAATAGCATCTGTAAAAGAGAGGTCATAACTTAGCTCGTTTCCAAAATCATAATTATGTTTTGCTTTTGGTCGATAGGTATAAATAGTATTAAAATCAACTCTCATATTATTATCTATAACCTTTGATAATCCCAGCTCTGCTTTATACTCAAACTCTCCTGTTCCCATTTGTGTAGGTAGTGGAGTATTTATATTTTTAGCAAAAGATGGAGCTTGTTTAAATCCATTGTTAGTTGAGCCTGTTGGAAGTTTGACTCCTCCACCAATAGAGAGTTGATAACTACTCTCTTGCATTGGCACAACTACATATCGACCCATAATAACCATATCACCAATGCCATTATTATCAATAGCTACACCATTTTGACCTAATTTTGCAGTAGCTTTAATATCTTTATAATGTGAAAATTACAAAATTTATTCTACTTTCCCTCTTTTGAATTTTTATTTTTGACACTTTGAACATCTTTTATGGATTGTAATAAATTCTGCATCTTTGAATTTATCACATATAGCTTCTTGGTTTATATTTAATCTTTTTATTCCATTACAACGCAAACATACTCTAAAAACCATTACTTTATCTTCTTCTTTGATAGTGTAATAAGCTCGTTTAAAATCATCTTGTACTATTAAAACTAGCTCACAATTGACAAAGAGATTAAGTTGTCTATATATAGTATTGAGAGAAATTTTTTTTGGATAACTATTTTTTAATTTATTAGCTATATCAGAGACCATTAAGCATTTATCACTATTTAGAAGAACTTGATAGATGGCTTCTCTTGCTTGTGAATGTTTTATATTTTTTCTTTTGATACACTCTTCTAATGCTTTTATTTTCATATAAATAATACCTATAAAGTTGATAATTACTATCAGTTCTGTTTTATAAGTGGTAGTATCTCTACTTTTTGCTTAACAAAATATTAAAGTGACAATCGTTATCAATTTATATAGATATAAAAAAGTAAAGAATTAGTATCTATATTTAATAGAACTAATTCTAGTAGTTTGAATTTTTTATTTTTAAAAATTTGTATTTAGTCCAATATAAAAAGCTCTAGGGCTAGTAGAGTATCCATCTACTACTTGATAATATCTATCAAATATATTATTGATTTTTAGATAAAGGTTGGAGTTGTTATTAAATTCATAGTTAGTTACTATGTTACCAATAAAATACTCTCCTGTTTGGCGACCTTTTGTTTTTGCTGGGTCTTTTATACTAAGCATATCATCATATCTTTTTCCAATATATTCTCCATTGAAATTTAAATTGACTTTTTCATTGAAATAATAATCCATAGAAACTTTGTATGTATCTTTTACTCTTCTTCTTAGGTCTATTCCGTTTTTGTCTTTTGCTAAAAGGTAGGTATAACTCAAATCATAATAAAAATCATTGCCTATTGCAGAAGAGTATTTTAGTTCTATACCTTTAAAAGTTGAAGTTCCATCTATATTTATATGTTGTTTTTCTCTTTTGTTATAAGAGATAAGATTATCTACACTATTATAAAAATATGTTAGAGATGCTCCTTTATATTCTCCTGTAATATCAAAACTTTTAGTATTTTCTGCTTCTAAATTATTATTTGGTTTACCATTTGGATTGAGTATCATAAGTAAACTAGGGGCATTATAGCCTGTTCCATAGTTGGTTTTTATGGAACTCTCTTTTGTGATATTATATTTCAATCCCAATTTTCCTGTAATTTTATTTCCAAAGTTGGAGTAATCATCTCTTCTTAAACTTTCTGTAATAATAAATTTATTAATAAAATTATTATTGGTGAAGAATAAGGCATTTGAATCTATATCATGTTTTGAGTGATTTTTATTAACTTTAGTTATTTCTATATTGTCTCCTTTATAAGATGCACCTACTAACATATAATTTTTCTCTCCATATTGAATAGTATCATGAAGTTCTACTTCATCTGTTGTACCTTTATAATTTTTAATACCTTTTTTAGCATCAAGTTCATCTTTTTTAAATTCTGCTCTATTGTAACGAAGATTAATTTGGTTATTTTGAATTTTTTTATTATAAGCTATATTGTATAAATGGGTTTTTGTTCTTACTTCCATATCAACATTTTCTGTTCCTTTACCTACACTATATGTATCATTGTTATTTTTAGTCAAAATATCTATAGCTTGAACTGTAATTTTGTCATTTTTTGTAAAGTTATAACCTAAAGATATATCTATAGTTCTATTTTTATAATTATCATCTTCATAATTATCTATATCACTACCATATGGAGATTGAGACGAATATCCATCAGTTTTGTATTGATTAACTGATAATTTAGCACTATATTTTTTATTTTTATAAGAGCTATACGCACCTATCTCTTGCGTATTATAACTACCATATTGGAGATTAATTCCATTATGAAAGCCTTTATTATGAGCTTTAGTAGTTATGATATTAATAACTCCTGCACTAGCATCAGCACCCCAAACACCACTTTGAGCTCCTGAAATAAGTTCAATTCTCTCAACATTTGAAAGCATAATACGAGAAAAATCGGCTCCATATTTACTAGATGGGTCTTGAAATCTAATACCATCTACTAGTACTAAAACACGACCACCTCCGACACCTCTTATATAAACTTTGGTTAATCCTCCCATTCCTCCATTTTGTGTAAATCCAACTCCTGCAAATGAGTTTATTGCATCTATAACAGAAACATATCCTCTTTGGCGTATCTCTTCTTTTGTTATAACTTGTGCTGATGCTGTAGTATCTTCTATTGTTTGTGATACTTTTGTTGCACTTACAACTATATCATCCAATTTTATATTTTCTGCTAATAGTGTAGAAGGAACAAAACTTAGTATTACGATTTTTTGCATTATTTATCCCTTGATATTTTTTTATTGAAAATTTAATCTGTTTTTAAAATATCAAGTAGATGGAGGAGAGTTTATTTTGAGACTTAAAGGGCGACCATCACATGTTGAAATAGTACTAAATAGAGCAATTAATTTTATAGTAGATACACTAGCTTGAATTGCTACTAAGGAGAAGTAACTTCTTCCAAAACCTTTGATTTTCACCCATTTCCTTTTTTAATTATAAGTATTTAATAGAGAATTTTTTAACTCTCTATTCCATAAAGTTTTAATAAACTTTCTACTTTAGCTTCTCTACCTAACCATTTTTTGTATAATATATTCATATTTTCTGAACTTCCTCTACTTAGGATATATTTGTAGTATCCATTGGCTTTTTCTTGATTAAATCCACCATTATTATCTAAACACTCAAAAAAAGCATCAGCACTCAAAACTTCAGCCCATTTATAGCTATAGTATCCAGAAGCATAACCACCAGAGAATATATGTCCAAATCCATTTTGAAATTTATTATAACTTGGTACTTTTAGTAAAGCTGTAGTTTTTCTAATCTCATCTAATAGCTCTTGGACTTTGTCTCCTTGGTATAGTTTTTGATGCAATAGTATATCAAATAGTGAGAATTCTACTTGTCTTAGTATGCCTAGTGCTGATTGAAAGTTTTTACTATCTTTTATTTTTGTTAGTAACTCATCACTCATTGGTTTACCATTATCATAATGATAGGCGAATTTTTTTAATATATTTTTTTCATAAGCAAAGTTTTCTAAAAATTGGGATGGAAATTCAACTACATCCCAAGCTGTACCATTAACCCCAGATACTGCATGTTCATGACATTTGGAAAATAGATGATGAATACCGTGTCCCATTTCATGAAATAGAGTTACTACATCACTATGTCTTAATAGACTAGGGGTAGTATTGGTTGATGCAGGAAAATTACATACAATAAATACAGCAGGTAAATGCTGTTGATTTTTTGTGTCTATAAAGTGAGTCTGCCAGTTGTTCATCCATGCACCACCTCTTTTATCTTTTCTAGCTTCTAAGTCAAAATATATTCTTCCTGATAGTTTACTATTTCTATATATATCAAATACTTTTGTTTTAATATCCCATGTAGAAGTAGATGCTGGTTTAAATTCTACTTTAAATAGAGTAGATACAATATCTAGCATACCATTTAAAACTTTTGTCTGTTCAAAGTATGGCTTAGTTATATTCTCATCAAAATCAAATTTGGCTTTTTTGAGTTTTTCACTATAGTATGCTACATCAAAAGGTTGTAGATTTTGAATATTATCTGTTTTTAGAGCAAACTCTTTTAACTCTTGTAGCTCTTTTATAGCTTGGGGTTTTGCTAGTTTTGCTAATCTGTTTAAAAAATCTATAACTGTTTTAGCTGATGGTGCATCTTTTGTCTCTATAGATAAATCTGTATAGTTTTTAAATCCTAATATTTTAGCTTTTTTATCTCTAAGAGCTAATATCTCATCTATTATTTGAGAGTTTTGAGGAGCTCTAGTAGAGTAGGCTCTATATAACTCTTCTCTATATGCACGATTAATACCATATGTCATATATGCTAAATAGCTAGGTATTTGTAGAGTAAATTTATATACATCTTTTCCATCTATTGTAGTTTTGGCTAACTCTAAATCACTATCTGGTATGCCTATTACATCTTTTTTATTTTCTATAATTAGCTCATATGCGTTATTGGCATCTAGTAGATTTTGAGAAAATTTATTAGATAGTTCGCTTAGTTTTATATTTATCTCTTCAAGTTCTTTTTTCTCTTTTTTTGGCAAATTTGCACCTGAGAGTACAAAATCTCTAATATTATTTTCTATAACTTTTTTCTCTTCTAATTCATTTGAGGTTATATTTTTGATTTTTTCAAATAATTTTTCATTTTGTGTTATTTGACTATGAAATTTTGATAGTTGTGGTAGAGACTCCTCATAAGCTTTTTGGGTCTCTTTTGAGTTTTTTACACTATTTAGATGTGATAGAGGAGTGAAAAATAGCTCTAGTTCATTATCTAAATCTTGCATAGGTTTTAATATGTCTTGATAGCTATTTGTATTATTATCTGTAATCTCTTGGATAGTTTCTAATTGTTTATCTAATAGTTCTTTTAACTTTTTTGGAAAATTTTCTAAGTTGTCTATTTTAAATTCTTTGAGTTGCATTTATACCTTCTGTAGTTTTACTTTTTTTGTGGATTATATCAAAAAAATTAAAAATTTGATATAATTTTATAAAAAGGATTGTGATGTCATTTTCAAACCTAATGCTATCTCAAAAATTGCAAAATACTATAAAAGCATTGGGATATACCAAACCAACACCAATACAACAACAAGCTATACCAGTTCTAAGAGATGGTAGAGATATATTAGCAATATCTCAAACAGGAACAGGTAAAACAGCATCATTTGTTTTACCTATGCTTGAAAATTTAGTACAAAGAAAAGAGAAAAGAGTTGGAGATAATAGATATAAAATAGATGCTCTAATCTTGGCACCAACTAGAGAGCTTGTAATTCAAATCCATAAAAGTATAGAGAGATACTCAGTGGAATTTACTCATAAATCAGTAGCTTTATATGGAGGTGTTCGTCTAGGTAGTCAGATAAAAGATATTCGTGCAGGTGCAAATATTGCAGTAGCTACTCCTGCTAGATTATTAGAACATTTAAAAAATAGAACTATAAATTTATCAATAGTACAGATAGTAGTTATAGATGAGGCTGATAGACTTTTGGAGATGGGATTTATAGATGATATAAAAGCTATAGTTTCTAAATTACCATTAAAAAGACAGAGTGCAATGTTTTCGGCTACTTTTCCAAAAGATATTATGAGTTTGGCTAAATCATTACTAAAAAATCCTATAACTATAAAGATAGATGGAGATATTTCAGCAAAAGAGATTAAACAGAGTGTCTATTATATTAATGCAGAGAAAAAATCACAATTTTTAATTTCTCTATTAAAAGAGAAAAAATTAAAACAGATTTTGATTTTTGTTAATACAAAAAGAGTAGCTGATATTTTAGTGGAGAAATTGAGATTAGATGGTATAAAGGCTAAAGCTATTCATGGGGACAAGAGCCAAAATATCAGAAATCAGACCTTGTTGGAGTTTAAAAATAGTGATATTGATGTATTAATAGCTACAGATATTGTGGCTAGAGGTATAGATATAAAATCTCTACCATTAGTTATAAATTTTGAATTACCTATAAAAAGTGAGGAGTATATACATCGTATAGGAAGAACTGGTAGAGCAAAAGAGAGTGGAGAGGCTATATCTCTAGTTTCATATAATGAACTTGAACAGTTTTATGAGCTGGAAAAATTATTAAATATAACTATTCCTACTATAAAAATTGATAATTTTAAATTAAATATAAAACAAAAAAATAAAAAAAAGATAGATAATAAGAGTGAAAAACTAAAAAAAGCAAAAGAGATAGCCCAAAAAATAATGCTAAAGAGTGACAAAAATAGAAAAAATGAAAAAAAATCTTATAACAAAAGCCTAAAAAAGGGGAAACACTTTTAAAATTGTGAAAAAAATTGATATTTTTATTCTAATTAAGAGTAATTTTATCCGATTTAGATATAATTACAACATATCTTAAGTATGTGATGAGAAATTATTTCCCATTCCTCCTTTTAAATTGATAGATAACTAAATGAATTCGTACTCCTCCCTCCCCTATATAGTACAAGAGTCATACCTCATCAATACTTAAGATTAATAACTCCTTGGATATAATTCTTAAAAAAAATGGACATAATATGCATTGGTTCCAGTTTGATAGACGAATACTTCAACAATTTAATTTTATATTAATATTACAGCTTATACCTATATTTGTACTCTCTTCATATTTAGTATATGAGATAAAACCAGTACTTTTTAATAAACAGATGATATATTATGGACTCTCAGCAGGTGTCTTTTTTGTAGCTTTTTTAATTCCTTGGCGTAAATATCAATGGCTTATACCCATATCTTATTGGTTTAATCTTCTTTTATTACTAAGTGTAGATGTTTTTGGTAAAAAGATATTGGGTGCAAGAAGATGGATAGAGATACCATTTACACATATGACAATTCAACCCTCTGAATTTATTAAGATTACAGTTTTATTAATGTTGGGTTATTTAATAGTTCGTAATCCTCCACCAAAAGTTGGTTATGATTTTAAAATGTTTGTAAAATTATCAGCTTATATCTTAATTCCTTTCTTATTAATAGCCAAAGAACCAGATTTAGGAACTGCTTTAGTTCTTCTTTTAACAGGATTTGGTGTACTTTTTATTGTAGGTGTTCAGATGCGTATATGGGTTTCATTATTGCTTATTATTGGGTTATCTGCACCTATACTTTATACTCATGGTTTAAAACCATATCAAAAGCAGAGAATTGCAAATTTTTTAGGAAAACCAAGTTATCATGTTCAACAATCAATTATTGCTATTGGTTCTGGTGGTATGAATGGACAAGATAAAGAGAATGCTACACAAACACAATTAAAATTTTTACCTGTATCATCTACAGATTTTATATTTGCATATTTAGGTGAAAGATTTGGATTTAAAGGAATGGTATCAATTATTCTTTTATATGCACTATTGATACTTCATCTGTTACATATAGCTATGAGTAACCCCAAGGATTATTTTGTAAAAGTTTTTGCTTCAGGTATTGCATTTTTATTTTTTATATATATGGGAGTTAATATCTCTATGACCATGGGATTGGCTCCTGTAGTGGGTCTTCCACTGCCAATGTTTAGCCATGGAGGCACTTCTTTTATAATTTTTTCAATTCTTTTTGGAATTTTGGAAAATTTACTTGCTTTTCGTTTCTATTTTATGTATAATACCGACTCGAAAATAACGATGATGAGGAATAAACCTTATCCATTAAAAGACATTTAGTCTTTTATCTTTTTCAACAGATGGGTCTTTAGCTCAGCTGGTTAGAGCACTCGGCTCATAACCGAGTGGTCCGGGGTTCGAGTCCCCGAGGACCCACCATCTTCAATTTAATCTAATCTAAATTTTGCTACTATATTTTTATGATAAAAAAAATATTAACAATTTCACTATTATTAACAACAACTGTTTGGAGTGTATTTAATGCAAATATCTCTTCTATAGACTCTAATATCAAAAGTAGAATGGTTAGAGGAAACTCATGGCACAAAGGTTGTCCTGTACCTTTGAAAAATCTTCGTTATTTGCAATTAACATATCATGATTTTCAAGGGCGAGATAGAGTAGGGGAGATGATAGTACATAAAGATATAGCATGGGATATAGTATATATTATGGAAGAACTTTATAATATAGGTTATCCTATTAAACAGATGAGGTTAATTAGTGATTTTGGAGGTAATGATTGGCAATCAATAGAGGCAGATAACACTTCGGCTTTTAATTGTAGAAAAGCAACAGGTTCTAAAAAGTGGTCAAATCATGCTTATGGAAAGGCAATAGATATAAATCCTATAGAAAATCCCTATATATCAAAACAAGGTCATATATCACATAAAAAATCTCTAAAATATAGAAAACGAATACATTATGGATATAAAACTCCATCAGATATAGCTACTCTTTTACCTTATGATAATACTGTTTTGATTTTCAAAAAGTATGGTTTTAGATGGGGTGGAGATTGGAAATATACCAAAGATTATCAACATTTTGATAAGAGATAGATATATGAAAGCTATAATAAATGCCCAAATTATTACAGATAAAGAGATTTTAAAAGGATATAATTTACTTTTTAGTCAAAAGATAATAACTATATCAAAAGATTTGCCTATATGGGCAGAGGTTATTGACGCAAAAGGGGCATATCTAAGTGCTGGATTTATAGATATACATATACATGGTCTAAGTGGTGCTGATATTATGGATGCAACACCAGAGGCTATAGAGATAATTTCTAAATCTCTTTTACAAACAGGAACTACCTCTTTTTTGGCTACCACTATGACAATGTCATCTTATAATATACAAAAAGCTCTCTCCAATATAAAAACAGATGCTGATTTTGTTTCAGGTGCTAAAATATTAGGAGTGCATTTAGAGGGTCCATTTATTAATTCTATTAAAAAAGGGGCTCAAAATGCAAAATATATTCAAGAGCCAAATTTTGAACTAATTAAAGAGTATATAGATATAATTAAACTTATAACTATAGCACCAGAGGTTAATGGTGCTAAAGAGTTTATATCCTATATAAATAGAGAATATCCTAATATTATTTTGAGTATAGGTCATAGTAATGCTACTTATATAGAGAGTTTGGATAGTTTCTCTTGGGGTATAACTCATGCTACACATCTATTTAATGCTATGACTCCTCTACATCATCGAGAACCTGGGATTGTTGGGGCAGTTTTGAGTAGTGATAGTATTAGTTGTGAAATTATAGCTGATAATATTCATATTCATCCATCATTTTATAGTCTAATATATAAACTAAAACCTCAACAGTTACTATTAATAACAGATTCAATAAGAGCTGGATGTATGAAAAATGGAGAGTATAATTTAGGTGGGCAAAAAGTTATAGTAAAAGATAGTAAAGCAACATTAGACAATGGAACCATAGCAGGTAGTGTTTTAAAACTTAATGAAGCTTTGAGAAATTTTTATAAATATAGTAATATTGAATTGCCCCAGCTTATAAATATGGTAACAACTACTCCTGCTAAAAAATTAGGTTTAAAATTGGGTGGACTTATAGAGGATTATCCTGCTGATATAGTTTTATTTGATAAAGATTTTAATATTTTAAAGACTTTTATAGATGGAAAATTAAAATTTATTAAAAATTAAAAAGGATAATTTATGGGGACAAATATTTATAATAATAGAAAATTGGATGTTAGAAAAGATAGATTAGATTTAAGAGATAGAGTCTATATGCCTGTATTAAAATATTTACCCAAATCTTATCCCAATTTTGACAATATAGATTTAATAGTTAAATGTTATAAACTAACAGATATGATTTTAAATCAAGGTAATAATGGAGCATGTACTGGTTATGCTTTGGCTACTGTTATCAATTATCTGTTTTGGAAAAAGGTTGTTAGTGAAAATTATGAAGAGTTTTTGAATAATCCTTTTAAATTTAAAATAAAAAAAGTAAGTCCCAAAATGCTTTTTAATTTGGCAAAGATATATGATGAGTGGGATGGTGAAGATTATGAGGGTTCCTCATGTCGTGGTGCTATGAAAGGGTGGCATAAGCATGGTGTTTGTCAAGAGCAATTATGGGAATTTTCATGGGATGAACCAAAAGATAGTTGGCAAGATGATGCTATAGAACAACCCTTGGGGGCTTATTATAGAGTAAATAAAGACTCTATAGTTGATATGCAATCAGCTATATGTGAAGTGGGTGCATTATATGTATCAGCTAATATTCATGATGGTTGGTGGGAATTAAAAGATATAGAAAAAAAAGATATAAGAGATGTTAATATTGATATTCCATATATCCCATATCATACATTTCCTATAGGTAGCCACGCTTTTGTAATAGTAGGTTATACTAGGTATGGTTTTATTATACAAAATTCATGGGGAACCAATTGGGGTAATAGTGGTTTTGCAATTTTGAGTTATAAAGATTGGTTAGCCCATGGTATGGATGCTTGGGTTGCTGTTGTGGGAGTACCTATAAATATTGATATATCACCAGATACCTATTCCAATTTATCACTTGCTGTTAAATGTAATGAGAGTATTATTGGAACAAAAACAATAAAAACAGCATTGAGTTATAAATATATAAATTCAAATTTAAAACCTAAAAGTGAAGAGATAGCTTATAAACATACATTGGTTATAAATAGTTATGGAAGAGCCAAGCACACGATGATAAATACATCTTCTGTAGATAAATCTACTCAGATGATTGCATATGAAAATATTAAAAATTGGTTAAAAGAAAATAGAGATAATAAAAGAGTAGCTGTATATGCTTTGGGAGGATTTAAAAATGAAAAAGAGTATATCTCTAAAATAAGAGTAATGATACCATATTTCTTAGAAAATGGTATCTATCCTATATTTTTAATATGGCAAGATAGTTATATAGAAGCTATTATTAATTCTATAGATAGTAAATATGGAGATATAGAGATAAAAACTCCAGATGAGAGAGAAGCATTAAATAGGGCTATAGAAAATTATGCTAGAAAAATATCAACTAGGGCTATATGGTCAGAGGTAAAAGAGAAATCTACAAATGCCAATAGAAAAAGAGTTTTGGGATTTAAAAAAAGTAGTAAACCCACTAGTGGCATAATGTATATATTAACAAATAATTTTGAAAAATTAAAAAAAGAGGATGGATTTGAGTTTGATATAAATATTATAGCACACTCAGCAGGTTCTCAATTGGTTACAACTAATTGGTTAAAAGAGTTAGCAAAAAGAGGTTTGAAACTGAACTCTATACATCTATTAGCACCTACCACCTCTTTGCAAGATTGCAATATATATATTAAATATGCTATAGATAAAAATATTTTAAAAATGAGTAATATTTATATATATATGTTAGATAAAGATATAGAGTCTATGGATAGTGTAGGTAAATATGGTAAATCTATATTATATCTAATTAGTAGAGCATTAGACCATATACACAAAACACCTTTGCTTGGTTTACAGGACTCTTGGATTATTGAAAATAGCAATAAGGAGGATGGAGTATTTAATTCTCAACAGTTAAATCAAATAAAAAAGTGGTATTCCAGAGCTATTGAATCAGATGATATATGTAATCTATATTTTATGACCAAAAATGATATACAGTTAAAGCGTTCTCTAAATAATGATTTAGTTAGATTAAATAATGAAAATTTAGATAGTAGTATATTTATTTTGGATAGAATTTTAAAATATATTACTACCAATAGTGTAGATGGAGAACTAAAATACCCTATTGAAAATTTGTGTTAAATTTATATTTTTTAGAATTTATTTAATTTTTGATTTTCTAATCTATATAGATTATTACACATTGTAGCCATATTTTCATCATGTGTTACGAGTATTAATGAAGCATTATGCTCTTTTATATATTCTAAAATAACATCCATTACCAATTTAGCCGTCTCTTTATCTAAGTTTCCTGTAGGCTCATCAGCAAATATTATTTTTGGCTTTTTATTTAGAACTCTAGCTATAGATACTCGCTGTTGTTGTCCTCCTGATAACTCTCCTATTTTTTGCTCCATTGTTTCATCTATTTCTAATTTTTTTATTAGTTTGTTATCTATCTTTTGATTTGATAATATCGTACCTATTTCTATATTTTCTTTAGCTGTCATTCCTTTAAATAGATAATGAGCTTGAAATATAATTCCTAAATCATATCTTCTAATCTCTTCAACATCATCTGATGGTAGGCTATATATATTTTTATTAAATAGCTCAACTTGACCTTGATTTGGATTAATAAATGTAGATAATATATGAAGTAGAGTTGATTTTCCAGAACCACTTCTTCCT
>Ga0256828_1001340_pt1 | contig 15428 bp, 8 predicted proteins | sample CV88metaG_FD_185993 | JGI IMG/M metagenome (GOLD analysis project Ga0256828, IMG submission 185993) | Hydrothermal vent microbial communities from East Pacific Rise, Pacific Ocean - CV88 | ecosystem: Environmental > Aquatic > Marine > Hydrothermal vents | place: Pacific Ocean: East Pacific Rise...
CTAAAATTCCGTCTCTTCAAATTAAGTCAAGGTAGCTCAGCTGGTTAGAGCGCTGGTCTCATAAGCCGGAGGTCGAGGGTTCGAGTCCCTCTCTTGACACCACCACAATCCCCTATATAGAGTTAAATTACAAAATCATTACTACGGTTTGTTACTACAAATGGAATATTTGCATCATATTTTTTATTTAAAAAACTCACAAATATCAACATCAAGTATCTCAGAAATTTTATAGAGATGTTCTAGGTTAAAGTGTTTGCTCTCTGCAAGTAGTTCAGCTTTTCCTAAAAATGTAGCATTTTGGTGTCCTATGGCATTTGCTAGTTTTAGTTGTGATACTTTTTTCTCTTTTCTCAATCGTATAACATTCTTACTCACTGTCGCATAAAACAGTTCTAACTTCTCATTTTCAACATAGATATTTTTCATTAAATAACACCCTATAAGGTTTTATTTAATCCTATTCTTATATAATCATTTCAACAACACTCTATAAGGTGTTATTTTATTAAAAGGATTGATATGAAGAAAATCATAGGGTTGCTAGGAGTGTTTGCACTGCTTTTGTCAGGTTGTGGCAAGGAGAGTCATGAAGATGTTGCAAAGGAATTTGTAACAGTGGTTTCAAAGTCTGAGTTTGACAAAGCAACCACGTTTCTCTCAACATCTGGGAAAAAGAGATTTGAAAAAGATATGCATCGTTGTGAAAGGGTTGCAAAAGAAGATATTTATGAACTCTCCTATAACTTTGGTGTCATTATGGGTGCAGGGTCTGATTATAAATCAAGTAAAGAGGAGCAGGCTTACTATGATGCTTTAGAAAAAGAGACAGAGGAGATTTATAGCAAGGTGCACAGTACTCCTAAAGAGAAAGTAAAAGAAATTAGAGAAAAGCTTTATAAAAAGCTCATCACAAAATACGGAAGTAAAGAAAAAATCCCCTATAAAGAACATAAAAATGTAGAGCTATCTCTCTTTGAAAAACTCATAGAACCCTATCAACCTCGTATAGATAAAATGTATGAGCAGATTTTAACGTTTAATCATATACCTGATGAACGTATACAGTACCCAGACCTTGTAAAGAAACTTATGGGAATCTTGGGTATCACTTTTCAGGGAAGAAAGTTTGCTAAACATTCCCCTATGGCTAATGAGATGATTAATCATGTACTAAAAGATGTAAAGTTGGCAGATAAAACATGTATGCAAGAGCGTACAGGTATGTTAAATGTAACTGATATAAAAGTGATAGAGGTAGAAGAAAAGGGAAAAGACAAAGCCTTTGTAAGACTAGAACTTACTGATGGCAAGAAAGAGCCTGTAAAAGTAGCAGTGCAATTAGAGACCTTTAAAGATGTCTGGAAAGTAACAGATTACTACAAGGAGAGAAAATGAGAACACTACAAAATATAGTCATATCTTTGGTATGTATGGTAAGTGGTGTGATGGCAGAAGAGTTGATAAACTCTGTTGGGATGAAGTTTGTAAGTATCAAAGGTGGAGAGTATATGATGGGATATCAGCCAAGAGATGTAAACGGATGCCCTAAAGATGACCCCTTTACTAAAAAAAGAGAAGGAGGTGAATGTTATTTTAAAATCCTTAGAAAAAATGAGGAGTATAAATATAGTGCTCCTTATCATAAAGAGAGAGTAGAAGATTTTTATATGGGTGTCACAGAAGTTACACAGTTACAATACTATAAAGTGATGCGAAAGAACCCTTCTTTTTTTCAAACAGATAAACTTAAGTATGATAGTAGAAATAACCCTGTTGAAGACATTAGTTTTAAAAAAGCTCGTTCATTTGTAAAACAGTTGAATGCATTAGAAAAAACCACAAAGTACAGACTACCTACAAGAGCAGAGTGGGAGTATGTGGCACATACAGGTTCACAGTCACGTTGGAGCTTTGGTAATGATGCTAGGGCATTACAAGAATATGCATGGTATAGAAAAAATAGTGCTAGAAAGACACATCCTGTAGCAGAAAAAAATCCAAATGCCTTTGGTGTCTATGACATCTATGGTAATGTAACGGAGTATGTAAAAGATGCTAAAAGTGGTGGAGCAGTAGGTGGTGGATTTCATTCTTCCATAGATGATGTATCACCCTATTGGTATCATGTGAAATGGACAGCTCAAAGGTCAGGCTATAACATCAGTAAACGGTATAATGGATTACGTGTGGTTAGAGATAAGTAGAGTGTTTATGTGGCTAGAGGGTTTATTTGGTATCCTACTTTCATTTTAGTCTCTATAATGTCATAAGGGAGTTTTTTTCTAAGACCTGCGATGAGTTGTCTGAGTGGATAGTTTTCTTTTATCTCGCCTTCCCATACATAATCATAAATGGTTTCAAATGAGACATAGTGACCCAAGTTGTTCATAAGAAGATTACAAAACCTTTTTTCTTTATAGCGTAAAGAGATTTTTTGATGCTTATAGACAAACTCTTCGGTATGTAGGTCATAACTTAGTGTTTTTGTTACAGAGACAGTACGAGGAGTACAGGAAGAGAGGAGTTTACTCACTCTGATGTCTAGCTCTTTAAGATGAAATGGTTTTTTAATGTACTCACTACAGCCATTGTCAAAAGCAGTAGTGAAATTTTCTATCTCTAAAGAAGCAGTAATGATGATAATAGGTGTTTCAACATCGGTTTTACGAATATGTTTAAGTATCTCTAATCCACTTATTTCAGGAAGATTGATGTCGATGATATAAAGTTCAAAGTGTTGTTTCTCTATCTCTTTGAGGGCTTCAAGTCCATCTGTGACACTGACAATCTCAAATGCTTTAAGGGTAAAAAACTCTGTAATGGCAGTGTTGAGTGGGATGTCATCTTCTATGATTAATACTTTCATGAGAAGAGTATAGTATAAAAGTGGTTATGTCAAATTAAATCTTAAAGATATAACTAAAGGTATTGATACCATCTTTTGAGTTAACATGATAGTCTATTTGGTTTTTCTCACAGATATTTTTAACCATATTAAGCCCCAAGCCTAAACTCCTTTTAGCACTATGGCTTTCGGTATAGTTTTTATCAAATACTTTAGAAACGTCTTTGATTTCTTTCCCTTTTGAGATAAAGGTTAAGATTACTTCAGATTTTTTTTGTTCAAGTTTGATGCATATCTCACTATAGTTCTTACTGTGTTTTATGGCATTGGTAATGTTGTTATCTACAAGTCTTTCCAGCTCTGTGTCATTCATAGAGATGTTTATATTTTGGTGTATTTGTGTTTTTATATGTTTATGGTTATCTTCAGCGATACTTTTAAAAAAGTCAATTCTCTCTTGCATAAACTGACTAAAGTCTAATGCCATAGCCTTGTACTCTATACTGTCATTTGAGATGATATATGCGAGGTCTTCATAGGCGTTATTAAGCATACCAATAGCAGAATTTATCTGTCTTACATTTGGGCGTATATTGTTATCGGATTTCATTTCTATGAGTGAGGTATTGGTCATGATGACAGTTAGTGGTGTGCGTATTTGATGTACCATATCTGCAATAAAATGTTTATTCTCTTTTAAAAGAGATTGGTTTGTTTCCATAAGTGTACGTATTTGTTTATCCTGAGCATAACTTTTAGCGATCATAATAACTTGTGCCAAGAAAAATAGTATTAACATTAGGAGTATCAGTATATTTAATGGCGAATCATGCATAGCGAGAGAAACCCCTAAAGGGAGGATAATAATACTGATGTATACAACAGCCACTCTAAAGTCAGAAGAAAGAGAAATAGTAGCACCTGCTGTAAGCCCTAGTAATGATGCCAATACATAGAGTTGATAATAATCATTAAGGTAATGTATAAGTATAAACCCAAGGGTTGAAGCTGCAAATGCAGTCAATAAAGAAAATAGAACAAAAATCTTATACCATGTTTCTATACTATAGAGATGTAAAGATGTTTTAAATAAATGTGCCACATAAAGACGTAATAGTGAAAGTGTTACAACTATGCTTCCCCAAATCCATATAGATACACCAAGCTCTGAATATAAAGCTAAGATATTAATGATGACAAAAACGATGGCAGTCACAAGGCTCTTTTCTGAGAGAGTATAGAGTGTTGTAACAGTTAGAGGATTAATGTTTTTCCAATAGAAAATCTTAGTTAAAGTTTGTTTTATCTACATGGTTTATTATACATCAAACAATTTAAGAATAATTTAAGCTAAATATTACATAAATGTTACATCGTCTAGGTATACTATGTGAATAAAAATTTTTCATTAAGGGAAGAATATGAAAAAGCTAATAGTGCTTATGGTTATGATGTTGACAGTTTTAGTAGCAGGGGAGAGTGCTACTGCCTATGAAAAAGGAAAAAGTTATACAGCAGGAGATAGGGTTTATAGCTCTGGGCATGTCTATGTGTGTAAAGTAGCAGGATGGTGTTCACAGACAGCATATGAGCCTGCACTCTCTTTGCATTGGAGAAATGCTTGGGAAGATAGAGGTGAGGGGACACTAGAAGGAGAAGCTCCTTCACACAACCAAACAGCTGCATGGAAAGCAAACCATCACTATAGCTCAGGTGATACGATACGTTATCAAGAAAAAACATATATCTGTAAAGGATATCCTTATACCCCATGGTGTAGCCAAAGAGCTCCAGGAACCAATGGCTGGAGAGAGGCTTGGGAAGAGCATGAAGCACAGGTGACTCAAGACACTATTCCACCCGTCATCACACTGCATGGTGAAGCTACTATGACCCTAGAACAAAACGTAGTTTATACTGAATTAGGTGCAACAGCTTTAGATGATGTAGATGGGAATGTTTCTGTAACTATTAGTGGAACAGTAAACACAGCGGTAGTAGGTACATATACACTTACCTACATGGCACAAGATAGTGCAGGGAATGAAGCAAATATTACAAGAACTATAACGGTAATAGACGTAACACCACCTGTAATAACTTTAAACGGTGAATCAACTATCACACTAGAACAACATGCAGTCTATACTGAGCTAGGAGCTACCGCACTAGATGGGGTAGATGGAAATGTGTCTGTGACCATAAGTGGAAATGTTGATACTTCAACGGTTGGAAGTTACACGGTGACTTACTCTGTAACTGATAGTGCAGGAAATGAAGCAAATACTACAAGAACTATTACCGTGATAGATGTAACACCTCCAGTGCTTACACTCAATGGTGAAGCAAGTGTCACATTAGAACAAAATGCTGTCTACACAGAACTAGGTGCAACAGCACTGGATGTAGTAGATGGGAATGTAACTGTGACAACTACAGGAAATGTGGATACTGCTACAGTTGGGAACTATACTGTGACTTACTCTGCAACTGATACAGCAGGTAATGAAGCAAATATCACTAGAAGTATTACCGTGATAGATGTTACGCCTCCAGTTATCACATTAAATGGTGAAGCAAATATCACATTAGAGCAAAATGCTGTCTATACAGAACTAGGAGCTACCGCAGTTGATGCGGTAGATGGGAATGTCACAGTAACAACTACAGGAAATGTAGATACAAGTACGATAGGTAACTATATTGTGACTTACTCTGCAACTGATAGTGCAGGAAATGAAGCAAACATCACTAGAAGTGTGGAGGTAATAAACTCTACTCCTACGCTAAGTAGCATTACTTTAGAGAGTAATGCTACTACGGTAAATGTAGGAGATATGGTACAGCTCTCAGTTGTGGGGACGTACTCTGATGGTAGTAGTAATGCTGTAGATGAGAACATTACCTACACTATCACCCCAAATGATAGTGTAGAGATGAATGGCTCTGTGCTTATAGCTAAAAAAGATGGTAATGTGACAGTGCAGGCTAAAGTAGGTACGACACTCTCAAACAAAGTAACCCTAACCATAACATGGGTAGTGAATGGTCATGTGCTTCCACCTGAGCCAGACCCTGCTGTGAACAATGCTACATTACTTGGTGTAGATGTGAATGACAATGGGGTTAGGGATGATGTGGAGAGGTGGATATATGAGACATATGACCACCCTATAGAGAGAGGGATATTTATGCAGAGTTCTAGGGCTTATAATAAGGTGATTGTGGATCCAGATAGAGCTAAGGAAACTAAGAAGTACGCCGATAACGTAGTTTCATGTTCTGCGTATTGGATATTTATACATAAGCCAATTCCCTTTAATAAATATGATTTTTATGATCATAAAATTGAATTGAGAAAAGTACAATTTAATAACATGAGTCGACATATCGCTTATACAAGATATGAAGGAAAATTAAGTGGAGGAGTATATCCAGCCCTCCAAGAGCTAAAAGAAAAATGTGAATTTGATGAGTATGGAATACTTGGAGATTTAAATGAATAAGATAGTTTTATTTCTAATACTTTTAGTAAGTTTTTCCAACTCTGAAATTAGTGAATATAAGAGTGATGTTTATTTTGCGAATGGAATTAATACAAAATCAGAAGATGCAGATCTAGCTATTCTTGAGATAAAGGATTCTTTTAAGTTTTCTAATCCAAGTTCATTTAATTTAGTACAAAATTGGACAGTCTCACTTAATAATACCCACGGCATAGGGATAGATATTTATGAGTCATTTTTACAGAAAATTGATGAGACTCTTTCATCATCTGTGACATGGGAGGTGATGGATTGGTTTGATTATACTTTTAAAGGGCTACTGAAGAAGGTTGCATTAGGTGTTGCTAAAAAACAGATAAAAGAAGGAGCAAAAGATTGGGCAAAAATAACTAGTAGGAAGGTTATTTTAAAATTAGCAGATAAATATGGAAAAATAGTGATAAAAGGTAAAGCATTTTATGAAAAAGAGTTGAATGCTATGTTAACTATTTTGTTTGAAGAATTGGTTGATTTAGCAATAGATGAATATCTCTCGGTGAAAGAAGATGATATTCGTGAAGATACTGAAAATGATACAAAAACACAATTTGAGGCATATATAAAAAGTATTAAAGATGGACATGGGGTGGTTGTAATTGCTCATTCACAAGGTAACCTCTTTACAAATCTAGCATATGATATGTTTGAAGATCACTGGTTTCCATGGGATGAAGATACAGCATGGATGGCTAAGTATTTTTCTGCTTATGCAGTCGCATCACCAGCCAATGATATATTGGGAAAAAAAGAACCTCATATTACTTTCGATAATGATCCTATTTATTTAGTCCCTGATAGTTTGAATTGGAATATAAAACATCCCAATAAAAAGATATGTGAAGTTAAAAATGGTGCAGGTGAGAGAATTGTAATACCTTGGTGTATGAAATCTCATTCTTTTTTAAGAAGCTATATGGCGACAGATATAACAAGAGGAAAAATACTTGATTTTATAAATGAAAAAGTTATATTGCAGCAAGACTTAACAAAAAGACCATCCCAATGGAAACCCAAAAAGCTAGGCTGTACATGTAAAAAGAAATACGCCAAGATGACTCACGCACATGACCCAGACAGTATGGATAAGTACCTAAAAAACCATAAAGTTAAAGATTTTGTAGAGGGTAAAGCAGGGAAGATATATGTTGCTAAGAAAAAGGGTGCTGAAGTTTATGTTAGGGCTACTTATGGTGGTGCAAACATAGAAGAAGTAGATGAAGAAAATAGTGATGTTTGTTATGCCCTGAAAGATGACGCAGAAGATGCCAGTACCATAGGAGAGATAGAGGGAGCAAAAACACCACAAGTCATAGCTCAAGATGGAGCCATAGAGGTGACTATCAACTGGTCACATATGTGTGATATAAATATGGATTTGACTTTGGAAGGTAATAATGTTATACAAGATGTAAAAGATGTAGAAAACCTAAGCTTTGAGCATGCCTATGTAGCATCAAAAGCACAGATATACCCTAACACTACCTACACTGCATACGCTTATGGAAACAAAAAAGAAAACTCTGGACTTGAAGAGGAAGAACTAGAAGATGACCCAGTCATCATTCATGCAGTAGTGAAGACTCCCTCCAACAGTAGATTTGCAGTATATGAAGCAAAAGATTATGAGTCATTAAACTTAAAAAGGTTTGCATGGATAGAGATAAAAAAAGATAAAAGTACAAGTAGTGGCACCAGTAGTGGTGGTGGATCTGGTGGTGGATCTAGTGGAGGATCTGGTGGTGGAGGTGGAACAAGACCATATGATGAATGTAGAGACTCAGATAAAAAACATACTTGTGCTTGTGTACCTTGTGAATATATAATCAAAGGCTTTAAAAACTCTGTAGAACTAGGGCCAATAGCAGATGCAGAGGTTGAGATAATCTCAGCAGATACCTATGGTAGTAATGTGCCTAATGTGGTATATAGAGGTAAGACAACCAGTCATAGTAGCATCTTTAAAACAGGATTGGTCAAGTTTAACCAAAGTGACTACAGTAACTTTGAAGATGATGCTTATTATGTAGTCAGTGCAAAAGGAGGAGAGGATGTTGATAGAGATGATGACTTCATAAGAGACATTACCCCTACACAAAACAATGGAACGCTTCATGCTATTATAAAAGGAAGTGACCTTAAACTGGTTGCTTTTAGAGTCAATGCCTTGACTGAAGCTATCTATCAGGTAAGTGGAGAGTTGTTAGGTGTAGGCTATGATACCAAAGCACTTGATGAAAAGTTAGATGATGCAGCTAAAAGACTCTTCACGAAAAAAACATTTGTATTCAATAATGAAGTAGATATAAACTATCATGATGTTTTACTTTGGGTACCAGCAGTAGATAAGAGAATACTGTTTAAACCTTATGATATCTTTGTCGAGCCAATAGTAGTGAAAATATATGCAGATGAACCACGAATAAAAGAGAGCTATAAACTCATCTATGAAAAACTTGATACCGATGCACCTCAATTAAGACCACTGGCACTTGAAATACCTCACACTATACCAACCAATAGTATTGTAGGAAAAGTCAATATTGTGAGTGAGGGTGTCAATGGTATAGACCATATAGAACTTCATGGTGATGAAAACAGTTCATTTAGCATAGACAAAGAAGGACTTATAAAAGTAGTTGAGAGTTCAGGGTTCATTATAGATGCACTCTATAAACTAGACATGATAGCCGTGGGTACAGGTGGTAAACGCAGCATAAGTATGGAACTCATAGTGAAAGTGATAGAGGGTACTCCTTTGGCAGACCCTAACGCTACAGTACCAACGTTAGAAAGTATAGAACTTTTTGATATAGTCGAAAATAGTCCTAGCGGAACAGTTGTGGGTCAAGCCAATTTTATAGATAGCAACCTAAGCATCGTAGAACATAAGATAAGTGGAGAAGATAATGTATCGTTTAGCATAGATGACTCAGGGGAGATTACTATTGCCAATGGAGCAGAGATTGATTATGAAAAATCAGATACATATAGCATAAGTATATCTGCTGTTAATGAGGCTGGGAATGAGAGTTTTCCTATAAAGCTATCTATAGGTATCATCAATGAGATAGATACACCATTGTTTGATTTGGTGTATTTACTTAATATAAATGAAAATATAGCCATAGGTACAATTATAGGAAAGATAGAGCAGTCTAGAGAGGGACGAAGTCCCATTAGAAGTTTTGATATCTTAAACCCAAATGTGCCATTTGGTATAGATGTAAACGGAACGATACGAACAACAAAATATATTAATTATGAAGATGAGGATGAATATAACCTTATAGCTATAGCAAGAACAGATAGCGGAGATAGTAATAAGGTTGATCTTCAGATATTTGTAAAGGATATAGAGCCTGAAGTAGGTAAGCCAAGTTTGCAAGAATTTACTGTAACGATAGATGAAAATACAAGTGAGGGTACAGAAATAGGTGTTTTAGATGTTAATCAAGGAGCTTCTTCTGTCGGATTAATAGAGCTTCGTGGTGTCGGAAACTCTCACTTTAGGGTAGACAATAATGGCACAATTACTGTGGCACAGAAAGTCATACTAGATTATGAACAAAAAAATACGTATACGCTTCAAGCTATAGCACATAATGCAAATGGAAGTAGTGATTTAGTCTCTGTACATATTATATTAAATAATGTAGTAGATGAACAGCCTTCACTATATAGATTTACTAATAGTGTAGATGAAAATACAAGTTCAAATACTGTAGTAGGAAAACTAAAGATCAGAAGTATGGGTGATGGAACTATCACAGACTATACCCTCACAGGCATAGGAGCTGAAAACTTCACCATAGATGAAAACGGAACTATACGAGTTTCGTCCTCTGCAACCCTAGACTATGAGACAACCCCTAGATATACGCTACAAGCAACCGTACTCAGTGATGCAGGAGAGAGTGCACCCAGTACAGTACGTATCTACATTTTAAATGTACCAGAATATGTTCCAGTCCTTAAACCTCTCACTCTAAGCATAGAAGAGAATGCAAGCATCGGAACAGTAGTAGGCACAGTACAAGAAGATGTAGGAGGAGATAGCCCTATCGTCTCTTATATGTTAGATGATAACAGTACCTTTAGCATAGATGCAAATGGTACTTTGCATGTAGTAGGAACACTAGACTATGAAACACAAACAAGTCACACCTTACAAGTACGTGCAAGCAACGGTGCTGGTACAAGTAACCCAGTGAGTGTGACGGTAAATATCATTAACATTATAGATGATGAACCTGTACTAAATGATGCAAACTTCACTGTGTTGGAAAACATTGCCACAGGTACAGTTGTAGGCATAGTAGAAGTAAACAGTACAGGTACTTCTGCCATTACAGGTATGAGGTTAGAAGGGATAGGAGCTGAGAATTTTAGCATCGATGCCAATGGTACAGTACGTGTCGTAGGAGCTATAGATTACGAGAGTAAAAAAGTGTACCATCTTAGAGCTATTGCTACTAATGCTAAGGCAGATAGCCCTGAAGCAGATGTGACCATAGAAGTGGAAAATGTGGCGGAGATACCACCAGTAGTCTATGCCTTCAGAGGGTATATAGAAGAGAATGCTACAGTAGGAACAACTGTAGGTAAAGTACAACTAGCAAGCATTGGGGACAGCCCTGTAACTGCTTATGAACTCAATGGTACCAAAGCCACAGACTTTAGTATAGACAGTAACGGAAGCATCACAGTCTCTGCTACTGCACAACTCAGTGAAGCAACACACAAGATCTATGCACTACAAGTACGTGCTAAAAATACCGTAGGCTTTAGTGACTATGTGAATGTGAGCATTACCGTGACTTACGATAAAGCAGTACCATTTAAACCAAGCAACCTAGAGTTACTGGATATTGGACACAACAGCATAACCATAGGGTGGAGAGACAATGCTCAAAACGAAAGAGGATTTAACCTCTATGTAGATGGTGTACTAAACGCAACACTAGATATAAACACCACAAGCTACAGAGTCATAGGACTCACAGAAGAGACCACGTACATCTTTACGTTAAAATCATTTAACGATAGAGGAGAGAGTATAGGTGCTAGTATGGAAGCCATTACAGATATAGACCGCTCTGAATACCTCAAAGCTGTACTTACTCAGAAGTGTGGCATATCTGAGAATAATTTTGAAGCGTATTTTAATAGAGATACAGGATATTATAGTCAGAGTATTACTTGTTACAAGACTCTAACAGATGAAGATATAGTAAACTTCAAAGCTTTAAAAAGTGTGGGAGGAAATTTAAATATTTATTACAATAGTGCCTTAACAAACTTAGATGGTTTAAGTAACTTAAGACGTGTAGGAGGTACACTAAACCTCTATAATAATAACCTCACCAACCTAGATGGGCTCTCAAATCTAGAGAGTGTCAGATATGACATGAATTTGCAGAAAAATAAACTAACCAATATTAATGGCTTAGCTAAACTAAAAAGTGTAGGACGTAGTCTCTACCTCAATAACAATAGCTTAAGTAATATAGATGGTTTGAGTAGCTTAGAGAGTGTAGGAACCCAATTCCACTTAGAAAGTAATCAGTTGACCCATGTAAATGGATTGAGTAGCTTAAGAAGTGTAGGGAACTTGTTCTACTTGCAAGATAACCTACTTGATAACGTAGATGGATTGAGTGCATTACAAACGGTAGGAAGTCATTTCTACCTCTATAACAATCAACTTGTAAATATAGATGGCTTAACATCTCTTAGCTCAGTAGGTGGAAACTTCCACATAAGTGGCAACCAAGTTACTAACTTAGATAGCCTTACAAACCTTACCAGTGTAGGAGGGTATGTAGCACTTTATAATAATGCAAACCTTGTAGATGTATCTGGAATTGAGAATGTCACAGGAAGCCCAACAAAGCTCTTATATATCACACCAGAGCAATATAGTGTCAAAGCAGATGTGAACTCCAGTATGTGTAGCACTTCGTGGGATTTAAGAGATAGTGATGGTGATATTGTAGATGATATGAACTATGTGTGTGAAGGACAAGACCCTTATGTGGTGTCAGATATAGATAAACTCAAAGCTGTACTGGAGAGTAAATGTAATATTTCATTAAGTAACTTTAACAGTTATTTTAATAGAGATACAGGACACTATAATAATACTATCTCTTGTTACAATACATTAACAGATGAAGATATAGTAAACTTTAAAGCCCTGAAAAGTGTGAGATGGAGTCTTAATATCTATAATAATAGCACGCTTACAAACTTAGATGGATTAAGTAATTTACGTAGTGTAGATAGCTTATATATTGCTAGGAACTCTAATCTTGCTAATATCAATGGATTGAGCAGCCTCATCAGTGTGAATAGTGTGAATATTTCAGAAAATGCAAACCTCACCAACCTAGATGGCTTAGGCAAACTAGAGAGTGTCAGATATGACATGAATTTGCAGAAAAATAAACTAACCAATATTAATGGCTTAGCTAAACTAAAAAGTGTAGGACGTAGTCTCTACCTCAATAACAATAGCTTAAGTAATATAGATGGTTTGAGTAGCTTAGAGAGTGTAGGAACCCAATTCCACTTAGAAAGTAATCAGTTGACCCATGTAAATGGATTGAGTAGCTTAAGAAGTGTAGGGAACTTGTTCTACTTGCAAGATAACCTACTTGATAACGTAGATGGATTGAGTGCATTACAAACGGTAGGAAGTCATTTCTACCTCTATAACAATCAACTTGTAAATATAGATGGCTTAACATCTCTTAGCTCAGTAGGTGGAAACTTCCACATAAGTGGCAACCAAGTTACTAACTTAGATAGCCTTACAAACCTTACCAGTGTAGGAGGGTATGTAGCACTTTATAATAATGCAAACCTTGTAGATGTATCTGGAATTGAGAATGTCACAGGAAGTGCTGGTAAGGTGATGTATATTACCCCAAATCAATATAGTACTAAAGCACATTATACCTCTAAGCTATGTGCTGCAACATGGGATTTAAAAGACATTGATGGTGATATAGATGATAATATGACACAAGTGTGTAGTGTAGATGGAACGTTTAATGAATATCAAGCACTAAAAACCATTATGGAACAAAAATGTTCAGTAACTAGCACACAGTTTGCTTCACGATTTGATGAAGCTACAGGTGTGTACGACACAAGCCTAGACTGTGCCTACCAAGAACTCACAGATGAAGACTTGTCGAAGTTTACGATACTCAATGAGATACAAGGAAGTTTCTCTATCAATGATAATAACTTGACTAACTTAGATGGACTTTCTAACCTTAGTAGTATAGGAGGGTATTTTTACCTATATAACAATAATATTACAGACATCAGTGGACTTAGCTCTTTAACCACAGTAAATGGTCTCTTCAATATCTCGTACAACCAAATGTTCAACCTAGATGGTTTGGCTTCATTGACTACCGTCCAAGGGATAGTAAAAATGTACCATAACACCAACCTAGATGATATTTCGGGTCTTACTAACCTAGTAGGTGTAGATGGTAAAAAAATCTACATAGACAACACAGGGTATGCTGTTAAAGCTGACAGTGTAGGTAGCCTTTGTGCTAGTAGATGGGACTTATATAGTACAACAGGAAACATTGCAGATGATATGCGTACACTTTGTGATGGATATACCTATGTAGCAAGTGATGCAGACAGACTAAGAGATGTACTAGGTAAACGATGTAAGATAGACTCACTTACTTTCTACAGTAACTTTGTAGAATCAACAGGTACGTACAATGGAAACATTAACTGTACAGCACTTAAAGATGTAGAGATGAGTGGCTTTGCAGGACTCTTAGAAGTGAATGGTAACTTTACAGTAGAAGATTCTAATATCACGACTGTAGAAGAACTTATACGCCTTAAAAGTGTGACAGGCACAGTAAGTATACAATGTAACTTCAAGTAACAAGTGCAATTTTTCCTAAGCAACTTCTTCAAGTAAAGCCTCCTTAGGTGTTTTGAAACCAAGAGACTTTCTAGGTCTGTTGTTTAATCTATTCTGAATCATCTTAATGGTCTTATAATCTACCTTGGTAAAATCAGTTTTTTTGGGAAGGTATTGTCTAATAAGTCCATTGGTATGTTCATTAAGTCCTCTTTGCCAAGAACTATATGGGTCACAGAAATAAAAGTCGATTCCAAGCGTGTTTTCTATCTCTTCATACGCTGCAAATTCTGACCCATTGTCTGCTGTAATAGTATGAATATATTTGGCAACAGAAGCCAATATTTTATTACTTGCTTTGGCTACATTATCAGAACGTTTAAAGATAAGTTTTTGTATCCAAAGATACTTTGTTTTTCTATCTACTATGGTGAGTATTGCCTGCTTATGATTTTTACCTATAATGGTGTCAATCTCTAAATCACCAAATCTACTTTTTGTTTCTATGATACTATCTCTGTCATGAATAGATTTTCGTGGTGTTGTACCATACTCTCTGTGTCGCTTCCTTCCATGCAGTCTTCGTTTTCTTTTACGATTTTGCCATCGAAGGTTGGTATAGAGCATACCTCCCTGTGCTTTATCACGATAGATAAACTGATAAATAGTTTCTATAGAAATAGTATCTCCAGTATCTTTATGAATTCTACCACTTATCTGTTCTGGAGAATACTGCATTTTTAAACTTCTTACCACATACTTTTTTATCTCTTTTGTAAATGCTGTACGTTTTGGTTTTGTATCTCTTCTCATTCTTGCATCATAGTCTGCATAGAGATAATTATATGTAGGGGTACCACCAAAAAGTGGAATATACTTATTCCGTCTTATTTCTCTTGATATAGTTGATGGATTATAACCTAGTATCTCAGCTATTTCTTTCTGCTTTTTCCCCATTGACAAATGGTACTCAATCAGGTATCTTTCTTGTTGGGTTAAGTGATGATATTGTTTCATGTTAAATCCTTAATATTGGCGTATTTGATTTAACTTTACTTTATCAGCCTTAACCTCTTTTTTTATTGAATTTTAATTGCACTTATTTTTTGAATGGGCGCTACATTACACA
>Ga0256828_1001341_pt1 | contig 15417 bp, 19 predicted proteins | sample CV88metaG_FD_185993 | JGI IMG/M metagenome (GOLD analysis project Ga0256828, IMG submission 185993) | Hydrothermal vent microbial communities from East Pacific Rise, Pacific Ocean - CV88 | ecosystem: Environmental > Aquatic > Marine > Hydrothermal vents | place: Pacific Ocean: East Pacific Rise...
ATTTAACCCACAACATCACCCAAATATGATAAAATTCCCAAACTAATTTACAAAGGAAGTTTATTGTTTAATATTCAAAACTACTCTACTCAAAATATCAAAAATGATATTTTATCAGGTGCATTGGTGGCTGTAGCACTAGTACCTGAAGCTATAGCTTTTTCTTTTATAGCTGGGGTTTCACCTGTTGTTGGGCTTTATGGAGCTTTTATTATTGGACTTATTACCTCTATTTTGGGTGGTAAACCAGGGATGATTTCTGGTGCTACTGGTTCTGTGGCTGTTGTTTTTGTCTCTTTGGGTATTTCTGTATCTCAAATGTATCCAGAGCTTGATAGAGAAGCTTTATCTATAATGGTACTTCATTATATACTGCTTACATCTATTATTGCAGGAGTTATACAAATAGCTATTGGACTACTCAAAATGGGTAAATTTATCCGTCTAGTTCCTCAACCTGCTCTTTTTGGATTTGTAAATGGATTGGCTATTGTTATAGCTTTGGCTCAACTAAAATTTTTAGAACCTAAAAATATAGAACAGTATCATAGTATATTAGAGATTATTCAAGCTAGTTTTAGTGAAAACTATATAATGTATATTATTATTGCTATAACTATGGCTACTATGTACTTTTTACCAAAAATTACAAAAGCTGTTCCTGCTGGATTGGTTGCAATTATTGTTATTACTTTAATAGTTAATATTTTTCATATAGATACCAAAGTTGTAGGAGATTTAGCCGATTTATCAAATGTATCTCTACCATCTTTTACCCCTCCTCTATCTAGCCTTTTTAGTATAGAAGCTATGAAAATTATACTACCTACTGCTATTATAGTTGCACTTGTTGGATTAATAGAATCTCTACTAACTCTATCTGTTCTTGATGAGATGGGAGGAAAAAGAGGTTCAGGTAACAGAGAGTGTGTAGCACTTGGAATTGGAAATGCTACTTCTGGACTATTTGGTGGTATGGCTGGATGTGCTATGATTGGTCAAAGTGTTATTAACTTTACATCTGGTGGACTTGGACGACTCTCATCATTTACAGCTTCTATTCTTTTGATTACTTTAGTTGTTAGTTTTTCTAATATTATCGCCTCTATTCCTGTAGCTGTTTTGGTTGGGATTATGTTTATGGTAAGTATTGGAACATTTGAATTTTCATCTATTAAACGAATAAAATATATGCCAAAATCTGACGCATTTGTACTTATAGTTGTTACTATTATTACTATTTTCTTTGATTTGGCTGTAGCTGTTATTGCTGGTATTATTATATCTGCTCTAGTTTTTGCATGGAAACATGCCAAAATTTATGCTAGAGTTGAGTATGATGACAATAATAAAAAAGTATATAGGCTTGATGGACCTCTATTTTTCGGTTCTGTAACTTCATTTTATGAACAGTTTGATATAGAAAATGACCCAAATGAGGTTATAATAGATTTTAGAAATGCTAGAGTTATGGATAGCTCTGGTGCTGAAGCTATTGATGCTTTGACTGAAAAATATAAAAAAGCTGGAAAAAAATTAACACTTAGGCATCTATCTACAGATTGCAAAAAAGTACTAAAAGTTGCTGGTCCATTTTGTACTTATGAAGAAGATGACCCTACATATAAAGTAGCTGTAAATGTATAAAATAGATAATCCAAAAAATAACTATAAAAATGTAACTCACGCTTTCTTTTTGGCTTTGGCTATTACTATAGCTGAACCATCAACTATTTTACCTCTGATTATACATCACTTTAGTGATAGTGTGGTAATCGTTGGGATTTTTACCTCTTTGCTTCGTGGTGGAGCAATCACTATTCAACTCTATGCAGCATTTCATGCACAAGCATATAAGAGAGTATTGCCATATCTTGGCAAGGTATTTTTCTTTAGGTTTCTAAGCTGGTTTACTATAGGAGCTAGTATATATTTTATTGGTGATAGCAATAAACCTTTGACTCTATTTTTTATAGGAGTTGGACTCTTTTTCTTCTCTTTTACAGCTGGATTTGGAGCTATATATTTCAAAGAACTACAAGCTAAAATATTCTCAAAAAAATATAGAGGCAAAACTATGGCAAATCGCCAAATAGCTGGTGCTATTGCCTCTATTATTAGTGGTGGTGTAGCAGGATATGTACTCAATAACTTTCAAGCACCACAGAGTTATGCCTATCTATTTATGGTTAGTAGTCTATTTATGGCTATTGGATTTGGTACATTTGTAACAATAGATGAACCAATAAAAAAGAAAGTCTCTCAAAAAGAGAAAAACTTTAAACTTTTTATTAAAAATGCAATAAAAATATTCAAACGAGATAAAAGATTACAAAAACAAATTTTGGCTATATTTTTGAGTTTCTCTTATTTAATCTCTATGCCATTTGTTATTCTAAAAGCAAATAGCTCATTTGAACTAACTGGTTGGGCATTGGGTGGATTTATCACTATTCAGATGATAGGTAGTATATTGGGTAGTAGTCTATTATGGAGACGAATATCTGATTATGAGAAAATGCTATCTTTGGCTTTTGTATTTATGATATTGGCTTTTTGTATTGCTTTGATTGCTGATAATATATATAGTTATGCTGTGATTTTTCTTTTAATGGGAATTGGTAGAGACGGATTTAATAATAGTAGTATGAATTTAGTAATTGAAATAGCACCAGAAGATAAAAGACCCATATATACAGCTATTCAAACAAATCTAGTATCTTTTGGACTCTTTTTCCCAATATTAGGTGGATTACTTCTTAAAACTATAAATAGCTATTATCTAATATATGGATTAACTATTGCCCTTTTGGCTTTTGGTTTATTTATAAGTCTAAAAAAAGATTAACTAAAAATAAGAAGTAAAATTCTTATTTTAAATTATTATTTAACTTTATATCTTTTAAGTAATATTTCAAATATTTATTGCTAATATTAAATTATTAAATAAAAAAGGATAAGAATGAAAAAAATAATTATTGCAGGTATTATAACTATTACTACAATTCAAGCAAATTTCAGTTTTGGAGATATGGTTGAAGAGATGAAAGAGGTAGCTATACATACAAGCAAAGATGCAAAAGATAGTATAGAAAATATGACAAATAAAAATAATCAACAAACAAAAAAAAGTATAGAAAACAATAATAGTATAGAAAAGAAAAATCTTGAAAATAATAATACAAAAGTAAAAAATAAAATCATTGAAAATAATAATACAAAAATTCCAAATGATTTAAATAAAACAATCAAAAATTAGATTACTTGATATATTTTTATCAAGTTAATACTTTCCAATTATTATTTTTGAGTAACTCTTTTGCTTTAGAGCATAAGGGAGCTTCTATATAAATATATTTCTTTTTTATAATACTATCATTATATTTTTCTAATTTAATATGAAATTCCATTAACTCTTCTGCCTCTTTTTGTAATATTCTACTTTTTTTATTTATATGAAGAATACAAACATAATATTTTTTTAAATCAACACCTAGATATATATCTATTTTTTTTCGACTTCCTAACTCTTTTGGAAAAATATGTTTTAATGATTTAAAAACCAAATTCTCTTTTTGTAATCTATGTATTAAATCTTTCATACTTTTCTAAATATACTACTATTTATAATCTAAATTATTTAAATCAATTTTATTTCCATCATAATATATATATCTACCTGATGCAAAAGAGTATCCATCAACTTCTGGAACTTCATATACTCTATATTTTGTAAAATCTTTGTTACTTACAATTAAATAACCCTGTTTATCAAGTGCATATATTCTACCTTTGTATAGAGTAACTACAGAAAAATGAGCAAATTTAAATTTTTTCTCATCTTGAACAGTTAGAGTTAAATCTAACTTTGAAATTGTACCATCTTTTAAAAAAGCAAATATGTAATTATTATCTGTTTTTACATCTGATATTGCTTTTTCAAACTCTCTTTTTCCCTGTTTATTTACAGTTATTAATTTATATGGTGTTGCTGATATTAGTGTGTTTCCAACTTGTTTTAAAAAAATAATATTATTTAATTTATCTTCTATACTTACAAATATATCTTTGATAACTTTTTTTGCTTTTAAATCCAAAACTGCCAATTTACCATTAAGCAAAGGTACTACTATTAAATTTTCAATCTGAATAGGGTTAGTTATTCTCATATCTGCACTTAGAGCTTTTTCTCCTTTGTTATTATATACAATAGCCTTTTTGGATAAATCATATATACCAAAATTATTATCTCTAAGTAGATAGACTAAATTATTACCAATAACAATTCCTGATATTAACTCTGTAGGAAATTTAATATCTTGAGCTTTTTTATTTTTTATGACTTTACATCTACCATCTTTAGTTGAAATAAGAAGCCAATTTGGACTACTATTTATAAATCTATATCCATTTTTTAATTTCAATTTCAATGGTTTTTGTTTGGTTAAAACTTTACCATTATATAGTGTTGCACCATCTCTATTAAAATTAACTATCTTTTCACTAGACATAGGAGATATAGAAGTAGTTATAGTTTTTGGAGTATAATACTGTTTAGAGCTACAAGCACCAAAAAACAGTATAATAGAGATTAAAAGCAAAAATTTTATACGCATTATTTACCTTTGATAGTATAGTGATTTATAACTTTTGAAATATTATATACTGGTGATTTTTCATCAATAAGTGCCAATTGGTCTCTAGCCTCATTCATTTTTCCCTCTTTGATATAAATAACTGCACTATCTATCAAAGCAAAATCTCTATATAATTTAGACTCAACAACTTTACCTTCCATAACCAATAGATGATAATGACTCATATCTGATATAAATTCATTTTTACTATTAGATAACTTTTTAAGCGTCTCAATATCTCTATTTTTAACAGCTTTTTTATAACTAAATAGTTCAAAAAGTTTAGGATTTTTACTCTCTAACTCTTTTAAAGCTTTAGCATTATTAGCATCTTTTTCCAAAACCATATATGCACTATTAGCACTTTGCAATCTATTCTCTTCGATTAAATTCATAATAGCTTTTCCACCAAAAAAAGCTATTAACAGTCCAACAACTGCAAAAATTTTGATTTTATGTTTTTTGTAGAGTTTTTCTAGCTTAAATGCAGATGCTAACATCTGCTCATCACTACTAAGCTCTTTTTTTACTTCGTTAATACCGTTTTGAATATTCAACTCTATACTCCATTTATATTTAAATTTAAAATTCCATCATTATATCAAAAATATATCTATTTAGCCTTTTCTAAATATTTACCATCTACAGTATCAACTCTAATTTTATCACCCTCTAAAATAAAAAATGGAACTTGTACTACAGCACCACTATCTAATGTAGCTGGTTTTTTACCACCTTGCGAATCTCCTTTGAAATTTGGTGGAGTCTCTACTACTGTATAAGTTGCTGTTTGAGGAATTTCTACTGAAATTGCTTTACCATTATGAAATAAAACCTCTGCTTCCATACCATCAATCATAAAATCAAATGTATCTTTTCCTACTTGGTCATGTGTTAAACCTATTTGGTCAAAAGTAGTTGTATCCATAAATTGCAACATATCTCCATCATCATATAGATACTGCATTGTCTTTTGTTCTAAATCTGGAGTTTCAAACTTATCACCTGCATGAACTGTTTTATCAATTACCTTTCCTGTAGCTAAGTTTTTAATTTTAATACGAACAAATGCTGCACCTTTACCTGGTTTAACATGTTGGAACTCTATAACTTTAAATGGATTTCCATCAATCTCTAATCTAACACCTTTTTTCAAATCACCCATTGAAACTGTTGCCATAAATACAACTCCTAAAAAATTTTTGAAATTATAACATATTAACCAAATTCTTCTATTAGTAAAAATTTAATTTTGCAAATCTAATATAAAACTAAACTCATTAATTTTATATTCATAAATCATTTACAATTCTTTGATATACTTACAAAATTTTAAAACAAAGGTATTAAATGAAAAACTTTTTAAAACTTTTTATATTACTTGGGTTTTTTAGCTCGATTATATATGCAAATAATATAAATCGTTCTATTGTCAAAATCTATACAGTATCAAAAAAACCAAACTACTTAGAACCTTGGAATAGTACAGTTCTTCGTTCTACTGGTTCAGGAAGTATAATTTCAGGTAATAGGATACTAACAAATGCACATGTTGTTGCAAATGAAACATTTATAGAAGTAAAAAAATATGGAGATACAAAACGATACCAAGCAGAGGTACAATTTGTATCACATGATGTTGATTTAGCTATATTAAAAGTAAAAGACGAGACTTTTTTCAAAGACACCACACCATTAGAACTTGATGGATTACCCAATATTCAAGACAAAGTAACAGTATATGGCTATCCTATGGGTGGAAATACTATTAGTGTTAGTACAGGTATTGTATCAAGAATAGAACATAATCGTTATGTTCATAGTGGTCAAAATTTTTTATCTATACAGATTGATGCAGCAATAAATCCAGGAAATAGTGGAGGACCAGCAATATCAGATGGGAAAATAGCAGGTGTAGTTATGCAACAGATACCAGGTTCTCAGAATATTGGATATATGGTACCCGTTCCTATTATTAAACATTTTCTAAAAGATATAGAAGATGGAAAATATGATGGCTTTCCTCAACTTGGAATTTATACAGAGTTACTTGAAAATCCTACACAAAAAGAGTATTTTAAATTATCTCAAAATGAGGGTGGAATATTGGTTGTTCATGTACTTTACAACTCTCCATTTAAAAAGGTAATAAAACAGTATGATATTATAACAGCTATCGATGGACACAAAATAGAAAGTGATGGTACAGTAGAATTTAGAAAAAATCAATATACACATTTCAAATATTATATAGACAAACATCAATATGGAGATGAAGTATCATTAGATATATATAGAAATGGTAAGAAAATTAAATTAAAAGTCAAACTACCAGAACATGTAAGCCAAGAAAAATTTAGTATGACCCAGTTTCAGTATGATAAAATGCCTACATATTATATGTTGGGAGGATATGTTTTTGTACCTCTAACTGAAAATCTTTTAGTATCATCAAGAAGTGCAAATTTACCTCTTAGATATGGTGCTACACAATTCCCTACAAAAGATGAACAAGAGATAGTTCTACTACTAAAAGTTTTGGCATCTAGTCTAAGTAGAGGTGATTATGGCATATCTTTTTGGAAAATTGATAAAGTCAATGGAAAAACTTTTAAAAATTTTAAAGAGTTTTATAAAATAATTGTTAATAGCAAAGACAAATATATTGTTTTAGAAGATAATGATGGCTCAAAAGTAGTTATAGATAAACAAAAAGCTCTTAAAATCAATGAACAACTACTACAGAGATATAGTATTAAATCTACTAAATCTAATGATTTAGAGTAACTAAAAAATTACCTCGTAAGTTGCAAATAGGTCTCTGGACTTATTTCATTATAACGAGGAATTTTTCTGAATGTAGATTTATATATTTTATCTTTTTGTCTCAAATGATGCAATTTATCAGTTAACATATTTTTATATCCATCCAATGTTAATAATTTTTGAGTAAGAATAGATATATATGATTTACATTTATCCAAAATATCTTTTTCTAAAATAAACATCTGTTTAGCTTCAAATGCTTTTTTTAACCTCTTTATATTTACATCTGATGAGGATATTTCACCTATAACAGTTTCTACTTTATGTATATCTTTTTTTAAACTTATATATTGTGATTTTAATTGACTTCCCAATATAATTAACTGCTCTCTTCTTTTATTTTTTCTGATTTCAAATCCAAAAATGCTATATAACAATCTACTAATATAACCCTCTTCATTATTCAAATCATACAAAATCATTTTTATAGCATCTATTAAAACAATATCTATATCACTATTATCATATTGTAATTCAAAATTAGCATTACAAATAGATGGTTTAGTTAATTTTTCTACTATTTCAAGGAATAACTCTTGGGGACTATATAGGATGTTTTCAATATTAATACGCATTGACATAAATTATAATCTTTTTGGCTAATTATATAACTTATTAAAAAAGTTTTTTTATACTATTGGATAAATAAAAAATATTAAAAAATTAATGAGAATAAATGATACATAAAAATAAAACCTATCTATAAGATAGGTCTAAAAGTGAGCTTATTTAATAAGTTCAAATGGATTTTCCACTACATGTTTTCTATCAACAATGTATGGAATTAAAGCTGTTTGTCTAGCTCTTTTAATAGCTACTGTTACAAGCTCTTGATGTCTCTTGCAGTTACCTGTTAATCTTCTTGGCATAATTTTAAATCTTTCACTTAAACTTATTTTTAATAAATTTAAATCTTTATAATCAATAAAATCAACTTTTGCCTCACAATATTTACAATATCTCTTTTTGAATTTTCTTCTTTCTGCCATGCTTATCTCCTAAAATGGTATTTCATCTTCATCTATATCAATTTCTGGAACAGACGACTGTACTGGTTGCTGTGGAGCTGAATAAGCTGACTGTTGAGAAGGTTGCTGTGGTTGTCCATATCCTTGTTGTGCAGGAGGATTACTATATCCCCCACCACTATTATAACTATTATTTTGAACAGGCTCTTGTCCACCATAGTTATTCTGAATAGGTTGTTCACCATATCCATTATTATAATTAGGATTTTGGCTATCAGCTCTACTATCTAGCATCTGTAAATTTTCTACAGTTATAGCATGTTTACTTCTTTTACTGCCATCTTGTGCAGTCCATTGCTGAAATACAAGTCGTCCATCAATTAAAACTTTACTCCCCTTGCGAAGGTATTGGTTAGCTATTTCAGCCGTTCTTCCAAAAAATGTTAAGTCTATAAACATCACCTCTTCTTTAGTCTCACCAGTTTGTGTTTTAAACTTTCGACTTGTTGCAATACCAACATTACCAATAGCACTACCACTTTGTGAATATCTAATCTCAACATCTCTTGTAAGGTTTCCTACCAATACTACTTTATTATACATGGGGTCTCTCCTAAGGTCTTATGCCTCTACATTCTCTGTTGTAGTTGCTTCTTCTGCTTTTGGTGCTTCTTCTGTTTTTGGTGCTTCTTCTTTAGTCTCTTCTTTTTTACCATTTGATGCAGATACTAATTTATTGAATTGTGCAATCTCTTTTTGTTTAGTATATTTTACAGTTAAATATTTAATAACATCTTCATTAAATTTTAACTTTCTTTCAAATTCAGCAATAATAGAACCAACTGCTTTAAAATAGATAATAGTATAAACACCTCTTTCATGTTTAGCAACAGGATAAGCAAGTCTTCTCATACCCATTTTATTAATAGCCAAAATTTCAGCACCATCTTTTTCAAGATTTTCTGTTATTTTAGCAATTTGTGTTGCTAATTCTTCATCTGTTAATGTAGGTTTAATTACAAACAGTGTTTCGTAGTTATTCATTGTCTTCCTTTTGGTTTAATAGCCCACTTCTCATAGTTAATCAACTATCCAAAAAATGAGCAAGAATTTTGGAGGAGGTATTTTATCAAAATTTTTGTTTAAGTTATCTAAAATTTACAAAATATAAAAAAGTTATTAAAAGAAGTATAAATATAAGTATATTTTTGGGACTAAAAAACCCAATTAAGGTTTTTTAGACACATTCACAAATTTTTGTATCATTATCACAAACAAGTGTTTTATGTTCACTATCATCACAAGCATATAAAGTTTGATTATCTAATATAGAGTGGTTAGCATCTATATTATCATCTTGAGTCTCATCAATAAGAACTATACTATTATTTTGTTCTATTTGATACTCACTACTATATAAAGAGGAGTCCTCATTATTAGATGCAACACTATTCTCTACATTTGACGGTTCGTTATCATCTAGTGGTATTATATAATCAGGACTATTTTTATCACTACTATAACTAGCTTCAGAAATCTCTGTTGATGCCATAAAAGGTGTAACTATAACATCATTATCTTTTTGATTATTGTTATTTATTGTTGCAACACAATTAGGACATGAAACGGCATATATACTTGTTGTTGCAATTATTGTAACTATAAGTAGAGAGACAAGCTTTTGAAAATTCATTTGAGGACTCCTTTCCTTTATTCATAAATGTAATTTAATTGAATTATATATTTTTCATATAATTATTATAATATAAATTAGTTTCAATAGTGAAATAAATCTACATTTTTTTTATATAAAATGACAAATTTCCAAAAATATACAGAAAATGATAACATTGATTTTAGGGGAATGTTTTTAGATAATATGTTAGTATATGTGAATATTATTTTTTGTTTGAAAATGGTTCCCAATTGGCAACTTCATCTATTTTGGGGAAATTATTTAATATTTCTTGTGGTTGAAAATTTGGTTTATAAGCAAAAGCTTTACATCCTTCTACCCAATAACCCAAATATATCCAAGGCAAATCTAATATTTTTGCCAATTCTATTTGATATAATAGAGAATATACACCTAATGATAATCTAGCATAGTCTGGGTCATAATAAAAATAAATAGAAGATATACCATCATCAAGTATATCAACTAAATCTACACCAATTATTTTGCCACTATCTAAATATAAAATCTCTTTACCAAAATTATGAGCACCCTCTACAAAATTTTCTCTATACTCTCTAGGAGATATATTACGATGAGACCAATCATCCTTTTTATGTTTAAATGAGTGATACTTATTATACAAATCAATATGTGCTTGAGTCAATGATGGCTCTTGTATAATAATCTCAGTATTTTTATTCCTTTTAATAGATTTTCTTTGAGATTTACTAAATTTAAAATTATTCACATCTATACGAATAGATTTACACTCATTACATCCATTACATATAGGATGAAAGTAGTAACAACCAAAGCGACGCCATCCTCTATGAATAAGAGCTGTATTATAAGATTGAGTAGCCTCTTCTATATATTTATAATACATTCTTACACTTTTATTTGGTAAATAAGCACACTCATAATCCAACATGCAGAAATCTGTCGATAATGGTTCACTTTTTGTGTAAATCTTTGAATTCATAAATCGCATTTTACCAAAAAAAAATCAATTTATAGTAAAATATCAATTTAAATAACAATAAGGATGATAAGTGTTTCTATATCAACCAACAAAAGGGTATGCTTATAATAGCGATTCTATATTTCTATATGATTTTATATCAATATTTAAACCAAAAGGAAAACTACTTGATGTAGGTTGTGGGGTAGGTATTATATCTTTACTTCTAAGTAGAGATTTTAATATAGAAACTTCTATTATTGATAAGCAAGAAATTATGCTACAATATGCCAAAAAAAATTATAATATTAATAATATACAGGTAAAAGCATATTTAGGTGATTTTATTAACTATGAGATAGAAGAGAGATTTGATTTTGTTATATCAAATCCTCCTTTTTATAATAGTGATGTAATTCAAAGTGAAAATAGACATTTAAATATAGCCCGATATGCTCATCATTTACCAATTGATGAGTTAATAAAAAAAGTAAAATCTATTTTAAAACCGAAAGGAAGATTTGTATTTTGTTATGATGCAAAACAGATAGATAATATATTATATAATCTTATAAAAAATAAAATAAATCCTGAAGTGTTGCGTTTCGTTCACTCTAAGGTTGATAGAAATTCAAAACTTGTAATGATTTGTGCTAGATTAAACTCAAAATCTATGTTAAAGATATTGCCTCCATTAATAGTTTTTGATAAAAATAATAACTATAATAGAGAAGCAAAAAATGCTTTTTTGAGAGCATCAACTAATAGTATCAAGGGAGATTATGATATTTGATAATAACAATATAATTTCAAAAGATGGATATAATTATAAATTTAATTCATCAGCTTGTGCCACTTGTGGAGGGGCTTGTTGTATAGGAGAAAGTGGTTATATTTGGGTAAATTACCAAGAGATAAAAAAAATGGCACAATTTTTAGAATTAACTATAGAAGAATTTGCTACAATGTATCTTAGGAAGGTCAAACATCGTTACTCTATCATTGAGAGAAAAATTGCTACAGACAACTATGCCTGTATTTTCTTTGATAATAGTATAAAACAGTGTAAAATATACCCAGTTAGACCCACACAGTGTCGTTCATTTCCGTTTTGGGAAATATTCAAAAACGATATAGAGGAGGTAAAAAAAGAGTGTCCCGGAATATTAGACTAAGCATTGCTATAATATGGTTTGCATCATTTTTTTTAAATGGTTGTAGCTACTCTCCAAATATAACCCAAGTGCCAGAAGAAAATTTGGCTGATTATAATCCAAAAGATTTTCCAAATTATAATCAAAAAGAGGGAATGGATAAAAAAAGAATAGACAATGAAAATGATTTAATCATACAGGCTATCTTTTATGAAATGAATGGTAATTATAAAAAAAGTAACTATTTTTATAATCTTTTATTTGATAAAACAGGAAACACAGAGTATATGTTTAGAGAGTTAACTACAGCTCTTTATGCAGGAATAAATTCCAAAAATATTCCAAAACTAGAAAAATGGTGTAAAGAACATCCATCAAATATACAAGCAAAAAGACTACTCATATCTTTCTATATCAATGAAAAGGAGAATAAAAAAGCCAAAAAAATAGCTCATCAACTAATATCTCAATCAGGAGATGCTATAGACTATGAGTTATCAGCTAGTCCATATATATTATCTGGAGATTATAAAAAAGCTGTAGAGTTATTAACAAAAGCTTATAACAAAACTTATAATGAAGATATACTTATAAAAATAGCTATACTTTTAGCAAACTATCTAAATGATATAGATGGTGCTGTTAAAAGATTAGAAAATCATAGAGCATTATATCAATGTAGTGAAAAGCTGTGTAATCAATTAGTAGAAATTTATACCAAAGAGCAAAAAATAGAACCTTTAATGTCTGTATATAGTGATTTATATCAAAAAACTAAAAAAGAGGTATATGCAGTAAAAGTTGTTGAAGGTTATATCTATATGAAAGAGTATGACAAAGCAATTAAATTTTTACAAAATGATTATCATAATGATGAACTTTTATATGAATTATATTTAGCAAAAAAAGATTACACAAAAGCACTTAAAATAGCAGAAAAACTATATACTATAGAAAAATCACCAAGATGGTTAGCAGAATCTGCTATGGCATTATATGAAAGTGCAAAAGACAAAAATAATAAAAAAATGTTAAATACGGTAGTCAATAGATTTGAAAAAGCTCTAAAAGATGGAGTAAAAGATAGTGTATATCTAAACTATTATGGATATACACTTATAGACAAAGATATAAATATAAAAAAAGGAATTGATATTATCAAAGAAGCTCTAAAAGAGCAACCAAATAATAGCTACTATTTAGACTCTTTGGCTTGGGGTTATTATAAACTTCATAAATGCAAAGAAGCATATAAAGAGATGAAAAAAGTTATAGATATTGAGGGTTTAAAAGAGGAAGATATTGCTCAACACTGGAAAGCAATACAGAAGTGTAATGAATTACAAGGGGAAAAAATTGGCAAAAATATTAGATGATATTATAAAAAAAACAAAAGAAGATTTGGAAAAAAGAAAGGTTGATTATCCTGTAGAGTGGTTAGGTCGTTCATTGGCATACAATCCATTTGTACCAAAAGATGTTCATTCAGCTCTTAAAGCAACAGAAGACAATCCTTATAGAATAATAGCTGAGGTCAAAAAAGCAAGTCCAAGCAAAGGTATTATTAGAAAAGATTTTGACCCAGTTATTATAGCTCAAAATTATGAGAAAGGTGGTGCAGATGCACTATCAATATTAACTGAACCACATTTTTTTAAAGGAAACAAAGAGTATCTAGGCTCTATTCGTAGATATACATCTATCCCTCTATTAAGAAAAGATTTTATAATTGATAAATATCAACTAGTTGAAGCTTTAGTATATGGGGCTGATTTTGTATTATTAATTGCCAAAGCACTTAGTAGAAAAGAGTTAAAAGAGTTAGTATCATATGCTCACCATTTAGGTTTAGAAGTTTTAGTTGAAATCCATGATAAAACCGATTTAATCAAAGCTATATTTGCAGGAGCAAATATTATTGGTATAAATCATAGAAATTTAGAAACTTTTGAAATGGATATGAGTTTAACTCAAAAACTAATACCTCTAATTCCAAATAATAAAATAATAGTAGCAGAAAGTGGAATAACAACACATGAAATGGTAATAGAACTATCAAAAGCAGGAGCCGATGCCTTTTTAGTGGGAGAACATTTTATGCGTCAAGAGAATATAACACAAGCTGTTAAAGATTTAAAATATGGTAATAAAAGGTAAATGACAAATATTATAATTACAGGATGCTCTATAGGTGGTATTGGATTTGAAACTGCCAAATATCTAAAATCTGTAGGAATAAAAGTTTATCCTACAGTTAGAGATAAATCTGATTTAGAAATACTAAAAACATCTGGATTTGAAAATGCAATGAAACTAGATGTAACAAAACCCCAAGAGATAACATTTGTAATAGAAAAAGTTTTAAAAGAAGATGGGAAAATAGATATATGGTTTAATAATGCTGGTTTCGGACAAGCAGGAGCTATAGAAGATATAAAAAGTCATATACTAAAAGAGCAATTTGAAGTCAATGTATTTGGACTACATGAATGCACAAAACAAATTATTCCAATAATGAGACAACAAGGATTTGGAAAAATCATACAACATAGTTCTGTACTTGGTTTAATATCTCTTCCTTTTAGAGGAGCATATAATGCTAGTAAATATGCTATTGAAGGATTAACTGATACCTTGCGTTTGGAACTAAAAGGTACTAATATATATGCTATACTATTAAATACTGGTCCTATTAGTAGTAATTTTCGTAAAACAGCTATAAAAAAGCTAAAAGATAATATAGACATAGAAAACTCTATATTTAAAAAAGAGTATCTCAAGCATATATCTCAAGATAAAAATAGCGTTTTATTTAACCAAAAAGCTATATTTGTAGCAAAAGTTATACATAAAATTATAATAACAGAGAAACCAAAACCTAGATATTATATTACAAAAGCCACATATATATTAGGTTTTTTAAAAAGAGTTCTAAGTACCAACAATTTAGATAAAATCTTACAGAAAATTTAATAACCTAGCATCGAACTAAGGTTAATATACTATTCAAGCTATTTTATGATACCCTTTCAATAATTCATATAGGAGATTTGAATATGTCAGAAAATTTAAAAAAAATAAAAAAGGTTGGATTTGTACTTAGACCTAATTCTAAAAATATTCTTCCACTATATCATAATATAAAATCAAAATTTGAAGCCAAAGGGATGGAGGTCTTTTTAGGGCATCTATC
>Ga0256828_1001342_pt1 | contig 15411 bp, 11 predicted proteins | sample CV88metaG_FD_185993 | JGI IMG/M metagenome (GOLD analysis project Ga0256828, IMG submission 185993) | Hydrothermal vent microbial communities from East Pacific Rise, Pacific Ocean - CV88 | ecosystem: Environmental > Aquatic > Marine > Hydrothermal vents | place: Pacific Ocean: East Pacific Rise...
CAAACATAACATTACCTTGAATCTCTGGACTAAAAAAACTCCCAACTAAAAGCACATAAACAGGAAGTCTTGCCCCACAACTCATAAATCCGATAACTAACATTGTAATAAGTCTATCTTTTGGATTTTTAAGAGTTCTTGCAGCCATATAAGCTGGAACACTACACCCAAAACCACTAACTAACGGCACAAAAGATTTTCCTTGAAGTCCAAAAAGTTTAAGCACTCCATCCATTACATAACTTGCCCTTGCCATATATCCAGTTTGTTCAAGCAGATTTATCCCCAAAAATAGAATTAAAATGTTTGGTAAAAACATTACAACTGCCCCAACTGCTGGGATAATCCCTTCTGTTATCGCTCTATTTATCGCACCTTCTGGTAAAACTCCTGCTAACCATTCAGCAAATCCACTAAACCCTGCATCTATATAATCCATAGGGATAGACCCCAAAGAGAAAGTTGCTTGAAAAATCGCCCACATAAAAAATAAAAATATAGGAAATCCAAAAACTGGATGAATTAAAACATTATCAATTTTTTCTGTTAAAGTCTCTTTTTTTGCTGATTTTGCTATCTGTTTTGTTATCCCTTTTGCCAAAGCATATCTTTCATCATTCAAAATAGTTTTTGTATCATCTTCATCTGCTTCAATTTTTAACACCTCTTTTACTTCGTGAAGTTTTGGTGCTAAATCTACATAAAAAGGTTTTTCGTGAATTAACTTATAAATATCTTCATCTTCATCAAGAAGTCTAATTGCTAAATATCTTTTATCAAACTTATCACATTTTATAAGAGAAATTAAAGAATTTATCCCCTCCTCTATAACATCACTATACTGAATTTTCGGTAATTTTCTATTTTCATAAGTATCAATTACTGCTTGAAATAACTCTTCAAGTCCAAAATTCTCTTTTGCCGATGTATTTACCGCATTTATATTTGTAAATTTTGAAAATTTTTTTGCATCAATATCTCCCCCATTTCTACTAACCTCATCATACATATTAAAAGCAACAACAATCGGTTTATTCATATCAGCAATACTAAATGTAAAACTTAATCCCCTTTCAAGTTGATTAGAATCTATTACATTTAAAATAACATCATACTCTTCATTTAAAAGATATTTTTTTGTAACCTCCTCTTCTGGGGTATATGTATGAAAAGAGTATAATCCTGGTAAATCTACTATTTCAAATTCATAATTATCTCTTTGAAAAGTTACCTCTTTTTTTTCAACTGTTACCCCTGAAAAATTTCCCACATGAAGGTCTGCTCCACTAATAGAATTTATTAGATGACTTTTTCCAACATTTGGCTGACCTACTAAGGCGATTTTAATTTTTTTCATCTTTTACCTCCACAATTATCATTTTTGCTTCCTCATTTCTTAAAGCTATTTTTGACTTATTTACCTCTATTTCATAAGTATTTTTTGCTATTGTATGTTTTAAAAGTCTTATTTTTTCCCCTTTTACTATCCCCAAAGAGAACAATCTACTTTTTAATGGTTCAGTAGCAGTAATTTTTTTAATCACTCCACTATCCCCTATTTTCATCTCATTTAAACTCATCTTTTCTCCTTTTGTAAAAATAAGTTTTACAACTTTTTTCCCCTCCTTTACCTCTAACAAACTTATATTGATATCTATCTTTTCAAGGTCATTTAAACTTGGAAGAATTACCTTCTTTTTTAAATCATAATACCTTTCATATTTATCTACTATTTTCAATTCCCTTTTTAACTCTTCGGGAGATATTTCAAAAGGTAATTTTTTTAATAATTCAAAAAATTTAGGGGAATAACTATTTTTTAATTTTGCTATTTTTAGAATACCACTATTCGGTTTGAATTTTTCAAGTAAAACTTGTTTAATATGTTTATTTATACCCACTTCTATCATATCTGAAAATTTAGCCCAACAAATCCAATGAGTTTTTAAATTATCTGTTATTACAACTCTATTTAAAAGATTATTAACCTCATCTTTATAGATATTTTCAACAAAATAACTCTCTTTCTCTTTATTTTCTTGAACAAGTCCAGCTAATTTTGAAAGAAGAAATATATTCTCTTTTGTATTTAACACTTCCATTAACGACCTTTTTATTTTTTGTCGTCGTATTGTAGTAAAAAAAAGAAAAAAAATCAAGAGAGAAAAAGGAAAAAAGAGAATTTTATCTATCTATATTTTGTGGAGGTAAATTCTCTCCTCTATCCTCTGTTGTATTACTATCAACATTATTATTTAAATTTAGAAGATTATTTGTTCTATCTATTACAACAATTCTTCTATTTAAAGCTTGCCCTTCTGGTGTTGAATTATTTGCAATTGGATGGTCACTTCCATACCCTATAATTGAAATTCTATTTTGTTGAATATGGAATTTTTTAATTAAAATATCTCTTAAAGCATTTGCTCTTTTTAATGATAACTCTTTATTATATAGATAAGCTCCTACATTATCTGTAAATCCTTGAATTTCAATTTTAATTGCTGGATTATTTTTTAGAATATCTGCTAATTTTTGAATTTGTGGATAATAAGTTGGAGCAATTTTACTACTATTGAATTGGAAGTTAAATCTAAATTCAGCAATTACTGGACACCCTTCAAAATTTACTTTTACATTTAAAGGAGTATCTGGACATTTATCATTTATATTCGGAACTCCATCTTTATCTGTATCAAGAGGACACCCTTTTTCATCTACAACAACTCCACTCTCTGTATTTGGACATTTATCTATTAAATCAATAACTCCATCTTTATCTGTATCCAAAGCACAACCATTTTTATCAACTGATGCTCCTCTTGGAGTATTTGGACATTTATCTAACCCATCTGCTACTCCATCTTTATCTCCATCTAAACTACATCCATTATCATCAACAATTGCTCCGTGTGGTGTATTACTACATCTATCTAAATAATCAGCAATACCATCTTTATCTCTATCTAAAGCACAACCAAAATTATCAACTTCTAAACCTACCGGAGTATTTGGACATTTATCTTTATAATCTGGCACTTTATCTTTATCTGTATCAACTCCACAACCATTTCTATCAACTGAAATTCCTACCGGAGTATTTGGACAATAATCTTGATAATCAGCAACCCCATCAGCATCTGTGTCCAAAGCACAACCTTTACTATCAACTGGTGCTTCTGCCGGTGTATTTGGACATCTATCTTTATAATCCGGCACTCTATCATTATCAGTATCTTTTTTATAGTCTGTCCAACCAACAACTTGTGTATCTGTCATCATCTGTGTAACAGAAGTTGCTCCCATTACATTTGTTTCAGTTTTACTACTACAACCTAATATAAACAGAGCTGAAATTATTCCAATTGTTAATTCTTTTTTCATTGTATTCCTTTATATTAAAATTTCTCTTTGACCTTTTGAATTTGGAGAGGATAAAACTCCACCTGCTTCAAGTTGTTCAATTATATTTGCTGCTCTATTATACCCAATTTGAAGCCTTCTTTGTATATAACTTATAGAAGTTTTACCCTCATTTATTATAATTTCTTTCGCTTTTTCATAAAGTTCATCTTTATTCTCTACAATTCCATCTGTTTCAACAGATTCTACTAAAAAGTTTTCATCATAATCGGCAGTTTTTTGAGATTTTAAAAATTCTACAATTTTTTCTATCTCCTCCTCTGTTGTAAAAGGAGCATGAAGTCTAATTATATTACCACTACCTGGTGTAAAAAGCATATCACCTCTTCCTAATAAAGATTCTGCACCTAATTTATCCAAAATAACTTTACTATCAATTTTTTGACCAACTTTAAAAGAGATTCTGCTTGGTAAATTTGTTTTAATCAATCCTGTAACAACATCAACACTTGGTCTTTGAGTTGCTACAATCAGATGAATACCACTTGCTCTTGCCATCTGTGCTAATCTTGCGATAGAATACTCTACATCTTTTCCCCCAGTCATCATTAAGTCAGCTAATTCATCAATAATTACAACTATATAAGGAAGTTTATTATCTGGATATTTACTATTATAATTTTCTATATTTTTAACTCTTGCTTGACTTAAAAGTTTATATCTTCTTTCCATCTCTTTTACCATATTTGAAAGTCCGGTAATCGCTTTTTTAGGTTCTGTAATAACTGGTGTTAAAAGATGTGGAATCTCATTATAAATAGAAAACTCTAACATTTTAGGGTCAATCATCATAAGTTTTAAATCATCTGGCGAATTTCTATATAAAAGTGATAATATCATAGCATTTATTCCAACACTTTTTCCACTACCTGTTGTTCCTGCTATCAATAAATGTGGAAGTTTTGCAAGGTCTGTAACAAATGGCTTACCAACAATATCTTTCCCTAATGAGATTATTAAAGGTGATTTTGAATTTTGAAAAATATCACTCTCCAAAACTTCCCTTAAATAAATTGTTTCTATCTCATTATTTGGAATCTCTATACCTACAACATCTTTACCTGGAATAGGAGCTTGTATTCTGATTGTAGAAGCTTTTAAAGCCATTGCTAAATCATCTTCTAAATTTAAAATTTTACTAACTTTTATATGAGGTAATGGTTTAAATTCAAATGTTGTAACAACTGGTCCTGTATAAGTTCTAACAACATCCCCCTCAATTTTAAAATTTTTCAATTTATTTAATAAAAGTTCTATTTTTGCATCTATCTCCTCTTCGTTGATATAAAGATGCTGTTCTGGGGGAGGAGTTAGAAACTCTAATGATGGTAATACAAAATTTTTTGGTTTCTCTTTTTCGCCAAACTCTACCCCTTTTAAAAACTCTTTATTCTCTTCCAACTCTTTAACAATAACAGACCTATTTTCAGTTTTATTATCTTTTTCAAAATTATCAACTACTGCTATTTGATTCTCTTTTGCTACTGAACTCCAAATTGAAGTAGAATTCTCTTCATCATCTTTTATTTCAAATAGATTATCACTATTTTTCTCCTCTACCTCCTCTATTTCAACAACTTTAAAAGTATAATCTATCTCTTTTTGAATAGTTTCATTTTTAATTTCTTTATCTTTATCTTCAATAATAGTATTATCTTCCTTTTCCTCTTTTTTTGGTAGATTATTCTGCTCCTCTATACTATTTTTTTCTACATTAGAATCAATTCTATTTTTTATTTTTTCAAAATCAATCTGCTCCTCTTCTCTATTTTTAATCTCTTTTTCAATTTTTTTATTTTCTACTTTTATCTCTTTATTATCCTCTTCTCTATTCTCTATAATTTTTTGTTCATTTAACTCTTTTTCATTCTCCTCTATAACTTTTTGTAAATTACTCTCTACCTTTTCAAACTCTTTTTCTATTTTTTCTTTAAGAGTTTCAGAAATCTCTTCCCCTTTATTCTCCTCTTTTTTAACTATCTTTATAGATATTGGAGTTTCATCTTGCTCATCCTCAATTTTTTTAGTTACTACATCTATCGGAATATCATCTGTTACCCTTATCTCTTTTAATTTCTCCTCTATATATTTTTCTATTTTTTTCTCTTTGCTTTCATCATCTTTTTGCTCATTTATAGTTTCCTCATTTTCTTCTTTCTCTTTTAAAACTATCTCTTGTTTCTCCTCTGGTAATTTTATTATTTCTGTTTCAGTGTTACTATTATTTACTTTTTCTCTATTTTTCTCACTAAAATCAAATAATAACTGATTATCTAAATGTAATTTAATCATAAAATATAAAATTGAAAAAATTGTAAATAGAAGTAAAATAATCCCTATAAGCCCTATAATTGGTTTTAAACTATTTACAAAAATAATACCGAAACTACCTATCTCAAATAATAAAGCTTGTAAAATTAAAAAAGTAATTAAAAGAATTGCAATAATAAAAAGTCTTTCAAAAAATAGTTGATTCATCTTTTTATAAAAAGCATATCCAACTGCTCCAAAATAGATAGGGATAAAATAAGCAAAATAACCGAAGAGACTAAAATTCAATACCCCAATCATATTTCCAAATTTCCCTACAAATAAGGGTTTTAAAATAATTGTAGAAAGAAGAATAAACATTAAAAACAGAAATCCAAATCCAAAAACTACTTTTCTAATTTTTTATCCTTTATCTTTTTTTTAAAATTATAGCAAAAAAGAACTATTTAATATAATTTACTAATGATAAACCATTTACTTTTGAAATAGTTGAAAGCATAGCTTGATAATTTAAACTCAATTTTTGTAATTCCAAACTTGCTTCAGCAATATCTACATCAATTACATCAGATTTTAAAGTTTCTGTATGAACAATTAACATATTTGTTCGTGCTTCTGTATCTTGTAAAGACCTTGAAATTGCTCCTATCTCTGTATGTTTTTTTATAATATGGTCGTGAATATGGTCTATCAATTCAATAGAAGATTCAATCCCTATATTTCTGGGATTATCTTTATCCTCCCCATCTGCTCTCATTTTTCCATCTCTAACTGCCTGAATAATTTTATCTAATTGATGAAAAATATCTACTTTCGGTTCATCTATTATTAAAGCATTATTAGAATTAAAAGTAAATACTGGGGAATCTCCATCATAACTATCTGTATCATGGTCATACATATTTAATTTTATTTTTGTATCTGCATTTTTATTATCATTTATATATATTTTTCCATTATCTAAACCAACTTCAACAAACTCTTTTGAATTTTGAACTGCTTTTTCAAAATCTACTGCTCTATCTCCTGCTGGTAATTCCCCTGAAACTAACATTCCAATTACATTATTTAATTGTTTATAAGTTATCCCTTTTGTGATATGTGTTTTATTACATAATTTACAAGTTTCTGGGTCTAATTCTTGAATAGTTGTAACAATATCGTGAATAGGAGTTTTATTCCCCTCATCATCAAAAATATCATAAGTAGTTTCATTTCCATTATCATCTATAATTGTAAAAGTTGATAAATGCCCATTTGTTTCAGTATCTCTCAAAGTAATATAAGCTCTTTTTATATTACCATCTTTATCACGATAATTTATATCTATTCTTTTACCATCAATATCATCTTTTCCAGATACATCTACTAATCTTGTCTCTTTTGTGGCAAATAGTTGCAAATTTTTATCTATTTGTGCTACATTAGAAGTTAAAACTCTCCCTTTAACTTGAAATTCAGTTTTATCTGTTGTAATGCCATCTATTCTTGAAAAAACTGCTAAACTATCATCATCACTATTTTGTGCATCAATAGTAAAAGAGAGTTTAGAATCTTCATCTTCCTCAATAGTTTTATCAATAATTTTTAATTTTCCATCCTCTAAATAAACATCAACATCTCCATAATTATCTTTTATTTTTTTTATTAAATCCTCCATCGTAGTAGAAGATGTTACATTTAAAGTAACATCTACACTATTCCCATCTGTATCAGTTCCTGTTAATTTTATATGGTCTAAATTATCCCTTTTTGCTGGGGAAGTAGTATTATTTAAACCTTTTTCCCCTAAAATATCAAAAATTTTATCTGTTTTTTTAGCAAACTCTTCATTATCAATTCTTCTAAATTCAGAATTTAAACTAAAAATTCTATTATCAAAATTTTTATTGTGTGCCGAAGGTTTTTCAATATCCCTTGCTGGTGGAAAATCACTTTTAACAAAAGAGACTACATAATCCCCATTTTTAACTAACTCATCAATACTATTTCTATCTTTATCGGAAGCAATCAAAGAAAAATCTGATACCATTTTACCAGTTGTAGTATCTCGAACTTCAAACTGCCCAAACTTATTCATAGTTACATCTACCCCTTTTGTTGTCTCTGTATTTCCAAAAGCTTCCCCTATTCTTTCAATTAAATCATCAATAGTAGCATCATTACTTAATGAAAATTTTTGACTAAAAGTCTCCCCTGTCGGTTTTCTACCATTTATATAAAAATAACTTGTTCCATCGCTATATTCATCATTTGTTGAATCATAAATATCATTAACCCCTGTTAACATTCTAATTTCTGAATCTCTTGAAAGAGATTCTTGAATAGGTTCATCATCAGTAGCAGACTCTTTGTTATGTGCTTTTATATCTTTATCAATATATAACTTTCCATCCTGTTTAACTACAAATTTAGGATACTCTTTTAAAGCATTAAAATGTTTAACATTTGTAATTATATGTTTAGAATAATCTCTATCAATCCCTTGAAAAAGAGAAGCTCCATCTATATTATAAGGAACTTCAACATCTGAACCAACTTTTGCCTTAATCCTTTTATCATTTCCATAATAATCACCACTATCTGAAATAGGTTTAGTATCAAAAGCTGTTCCAGAAAAAAGAAATTTTCCATTTATAGAAGTATTTGCTAATGTTTGAAGATGTTTCTTTAATCCTTCTAACTCTTTTGCCAAAGCTTCATAAGAGGTTGGACTATTATCTGCATTTGCTGATTGTAATAATTTTGTTTTAAAAGTTTCTAATGTTAAAGTCATATCATTAAGAGTTGTATCTGTATTGTTAGCAAAAGTTTGAGCATTTTTTGTAGTTGTTAAAACTTGATTTAGAGAATTACTTTCATTATCCAATCTTAAAGTATTTGTAAAAATTGTTGGATTATCATAAATTTTATCTATTTTCATACCCGTAGATAACTGATTTGTAGTCCTATTTAGTGATGTTAAATTAGTTTGTTGGTCATATAAAAATTTTGAATATAACATATTGGTAGTTATTCTCATAAAAATCCTTTTGAAATAGAAAAGTTTATACTAAAAATAGAAAGCAATTTTCATTCCAAAATAAAAATAGTTACTACTTTTAAAATTTTAACTTCTTAACTCTGTTACTATTTTTATTTTTTTATAAAATTTTAATAAAAACTATTGTATTTTTTTAAAAAAAAGGATAAAATACAACAAGTAACCACAAATAAGGGTATCCCTTAATTCAAAGGAGAAACAATGAAAAAAGCAGAATTATTAGCTGTTGTAGCAGAAAAAACAGGTCTTAGTAAAACTGATGTAGATGCTGTTATTAAAGCAACTATTGATGTTATTACAGAAGCAGTTGCAAAAGATGATAAAGTTAGTTTTATAGGATTTGGTTCTTTTGAGCTTACTTCAAGAGCAGGAAGAGAAACAAAAATCCCTGGAACAGATAAAGTTGTAAAAGTTCCGGCAAGTAAAAGTGTTAAATTTAAAGTTGGAAAACAATTAAAAGAAGCAGTAAATAAATAACTATCAAATTTTTAAATTTTTTGTTATAATTCCATCTCCCTTTTGAGATGGTAATAATGCCGATGTGGTGGAATTGGTAGACACGACGGACTCAAAATCCGTTGGGATTACCCGTGAGGGTTCGAGTCCCTCCATCGGCACCATCAATTTTACTCTCCTTTGCTTTTTTAAATAATCACCTCTACTCTATTTTTACCATTTCTTTTAGCTTGATAAAGCCCTTTATCTGCTTTACTTAAAAGTAATTCAAAATCTTGTCTTGACTGAACTCTTCCACAAGAAACTCCAAAACTACAACTAAAATATCTTACTTTTTCTATCTCTATCTGATTTATCTTTATTCTTAATTTTTCAGCTAAACTTCTGGCAATTTCATTATCTTTTAAATTCTCTAAAATAATTAAAAACTCTTCTCCACCCCAACGAACTAAAATATCTGTTTCTCTTACATTTGTTCTAATTACATTTGCCAAAGTTCCTAAAACCTCATCACCTTTTAAATGTCCATAATTATCGTTAATTTTTTTAAAATCATCAATATCAAACATTATAATACATAAATCTGAGTTATACTCTATTTCATCTAATTTTTTTCTGTTATACAATCCTGTTAATTCATCTTTCATAGCATTCTCTTCTATCTGTTGAGTTTCTAATTTATACTCTGTAATATCTATAAAAGTTAATAAAGTATAACTCTCTATCTTTTGTATATCTATATCAAAATACTTTACTATCCCATTTTTATGGTAACATATAACTTTATTTGAATGTAAAAGTCTATCTAATTCTATCGCTTTACCATTTTCATCAGAACAATAAGGAAGAATATCCTCTATTGTTTTTGGAGATTTTATATCTGTTTTTTCAAGTAGATTTCTTAAAGTTGTATTACAAACCTTTATATTTAAGTTTTTATCTAAAAGAATAATTCCATTTGTATGATTATTAAATAAAGTTTCTATCAATTTTACATACTCTTCATTCTGTTTTTTAATAATCAAAAAATTTGCTAATGAATTTAATTTACTAAATAATTTATTTCTATCAACCGGTTTAATAATATATCCATCTGCTCCAACTTCAATAGCATCTTTTAAATAATTATTATCACCAAAAGCTGTAACAAAAATTAGAGGAACATCATAATTTATCTCTTTTATCTGTTTTGCCATTTCAAGCCCATCCATATGAGGCATTCTTACATCTGAAATTATTAAATCTATCTCATCAGCATTCTCTTTAAAAATTTTTACCCCCTCTTTTCCATCGTTTGCTACATATATTTTTTTAAAATACTTTTTTATCAACATTAAAAAAACTTCTCTAATAGATTCATCATCTTCTACATATAATAAAACTAACTCTTTTAAATTATCACTTGGTTTAACTCTTACCTGCATAAATATCCTTCTTTAATCTTTTTACCACTTTTCAAAATTTAATTCTTTTCTTAAAGATAAAAATGCCCACTCCTTTTTTGAAATTTTAACATCTTTTTTTGATAATTCTGCTATCAATAACTCCTCTTTATCCTTTAACTCCTCAATAATCTCCCCATCTGGATTTGCTAAAAAACTATTTCCGTAAAATTTCCAATCCTTATATTTTCCAATTCTATTTGCTCTCAATACATAACAATTATTCAAAAAAGCCTCTGTTGATAACATTTTTTTCCATCGCTCCATAGAGTTAAAAGTTCCAACACTCGGCACTAAAACTAAATCTATATTCTTTTTTCTAAAATAACTCCAAAACTCATCAAAATGAGTCTCAAAGCCGGGTAAAACCCCTACCATAAAATTCTTTAATCTAAATACAAATGGTTTATTTATTTTTGTAGCAAAAAACTCTTTTTCATTCCAATGAGAATATGGCATTAAAAGTTGTTGATAATAGAATCTAACACTTTTTGGAGAAAATTTTACAAAAGTTTTATATAACTTTCTATTTTTTACTAACACTATTGGAGCAACAATTGTCATATTATATTTTAAAGCTAAATTTTTAAATAATTCTAACTGCCTACTTGATTGTTGTTGAATAAAAGATAAAGGGGTCTCCTCTAACTCTTTAAAAAAAAGGTTTAAAATATACTCCCCTATTAAAACTAAATCAACTTTTTTAGAGTTTAAAATAGATAAAAAATAGTTTATTTTTGCCTTTTCATAAGGTAAAGAAGAGGTTTGAATAACTGCTACTCTCATTTTAACACCATTACAATAGAATATAATTCCGTTTTCTGATTTCTATAATCTTTAACTTTTGAAATTGCTAATTTGTAATGAGCATCATTAAAAACAATATCTGTATCATAATCATCTTTTAACTCTTCAATTAAAGAAAAATCCTCTGATTGAACAAAATCTAAATGAGTTGAATAAACAATTTTTTTACGAGAATTTACAATAATAGCAATTCTATTTTCATCGCAAAAATCATCTAAAAGTAGAAAAAATTCTTTATTTATATCTAAAACTTCACCTACTCCCCCTATCATTTTATTCTCTTTTAAAATAGAAACAAAGCAGGTATATGTTGGTTTATCATTATAAAATTTGCTTGGAAGAAAAGTTGTAGAAAAACATTTTTCTGGGTCGTGATTTGTATGATGATGCTCTAAAATTTCCCCTTTAAAATGTTTAGAATTTGAAACTGCTAAAATTTTAGAATTTTCATCATAAACAAAAATATCACTATACATTGGATAAAGATTATTTAAATACTCTAATGTTCTATTTTCAAAAATTTCACTATTTAAACCAAATGCTTGGATGTTTAAACATCTTTCATACATATATCTTCCAATCAATTCAGCTATCGCTTTTGATAAAAATTTAGTATAATTTTTCATTGAATAGTTAATAATTTTTTGTAAATTTGAAATAGATAACTCTATCAACTTTACAACTTTAAAACTTACTTCTCTTAAATTATCTAAAATAGGGATTAAAATATATTGCTTACTTTTAGCTGCTATCAACTCCCCATTAATAATTACATCTGATAAATCCTCTAAAATTTCATATCCATCATCTGCAAGTTTTTTTATATCATCATTATTTACCCCTATATCTATCAACTCTCTATTATTTATATTTTTACTATCAAATTCAGAAATTACATTTATATCATCACTTCTTGGATATGAAATAATTACAAAAATATCCTCCAATTTCTCTAATTTTGTTCTATAATAAAATTTATGATTGATAATCATAAAATTATCTACTACATTTATCTTTCTTACAAAATTTTTTTCTATCCCTTTTTCACTTGAAAAAAGTATATTATTATATTTATCAACAACAATAATCTCCTCTTTCTCTGTAATTAAATTATCAAAAATAAATTTTCCCTCCTCTTGTAAATTATAAAACATAACTAAAACCCCTAATACTTCCCCATCTTTCTCTATTCTCTTTACAAAAAATAGTGATTCTCTCTGTTTAACAAACATATCTGTTTGTCTAAACTGCATTAAAGTTTCAGAAGTTTTTTGAACTTTTCTTACAATTTCATCTTTAGAATATCGTAAATTATTTGAACTATTTGTATGAATTAGATGCTTACCTTTTGGGTCTAAAATTAAAATCTCACTATAAATAGTATGATATTTAGCATATTTATCTAACTTCTCTTGTAAAACCTCCTTTTCTATCTTAAATGTTAAAAAATCTATTATTGTTTTATCTTTTGATAATAATTCAATCTCTTTTTTTCTATTATCAAAAGACATTTTTAAAATTTCTAATACAACTTTTGTTTTTAATTTTGCTTTTAATAATAACTCTTTTTTATTCTCTTCAAGTAGATGTTTTATCAATTTTGCTTGTAATTCTGAAAAAGTTTGAGCAGTCTGTTCTGTAAAATTAAAAAGATTTTCTGCTATCTCCAAAGCATTTATTTTACCTGTTAAAACAATTTTATTTAATGTAGCATTCTGATATTCAAAAGAGTTAGAAATAGTTTCAATCATTGGAAAAATTTCAAAAAGTCCCTCATCTTCTATATTCATCATTTTTATCTCCTTACTTACTTAACTATTTTTAAATCGGATAAAAAGAGTATTTTTTAAAAAACTCTACTCTTTTAAAATATCTCTAATTATATCCTCAAACTTATGCACCTCAACTAAAAAAGAATCATGCCCATAATTACTATCTATCTCAAAATAGTTGCAAAACTTATTTAATTTATCCATCTCCTCTTTTATTTTTCTCATCTCTTCTGGATAAAATAGTGTATCTCCTGAAAAAGAGATAAGATGCAATCTATCCTCTATCTGATTAAGTGCTTCTGCTAAATTTGCATACCCTCTTGAAATATCAAAAAGTGAAATTGCTTTTAAAATATAGATATAACTTAAAGGGTCAAACCATTTTGGAAAATTTGCTCCATTATATTCCAAATATGATTCTACTTGAAATCTTCCAAAAAGTTCAAACATACCATCTGTTTTTAAATAATCTCTTCCAAATTTTTTATCAAAAGTTGCTGGGGAAAGATACCCTAAAAACCCTATCATTCTAGCAATTTCAAGACCTCTTAACCCCTTTCTCTTAATTTCAATAGGGTCATACTCCCCATTTTTAAATTCTGGGTCAGCTAATATAGCATCTTTCATTATCTTATTTACAGCAATTACTGCTGGACGAGTCTGATAAGTTGTTGCCATCGGTATTATATCATCGGCAAATTTTGGATATTCAACAGCAAATCTTAAAGCCTGCATTCCCCCCATACTTCCACCAATTATAGCTCTCAAATGAGTAATTCCTAAACTATCAAGTAGAATCTTTTGAGCTTTTACCATATCCTTTATTGTGATAACAGGAAATTTTAGTCCATATCTTTTACTACTTCCCAATTGAATCGGATGCAATGGAGATGTGCTACCAAAACAACTACCAATCACATTTGTAGAAATTACAAAAAATTTTTTTGTATCAATCCCCTTCCCATCACCTATCAAATCATCCCACCACCCTGCTTTTTTATCAGCTTCACTATATTTTCCAGCAGCATGATGACTTCCACTTAAAGCATGAGTAATTAAAATTACATTATCCTTCTTCTCATTTAATTCTCCGTAAGTTTCATAAATAATCTCCCACGGCTCTAATAATCTTCCACTCTCTAAATATAAAGGTTGTCTAAATTTTGCTTTTTTAGTCTCTATTTTCAATGTTATCCTTTAATTTTTCAATTAGAATTTTTTTATCTATTGCAAACTTTTCTGCTACTATCTCTATTGGTATATTCAACTCTTTAATTACCATTAAAGCATCTTTTATTTTTCTCTGCTTTTCTGCTTCATTCCAAGCTTCACTCCAAGCTTCATTCCACCCTTTATGATAAAGAGGGTCATTTTTAGCTTCTATAATAAATGGCATCTTTTGCTCCTTATAAAAATTTTCTAAATCATCATAAATTTTTGGCCTTAATCTTGCTAGAATAATCAATTTTCTTAAATAATTCTCCCTCTCTTTATTATTTAAATTTACTAATTTTTGATTGATTCTATTAAAAAATTGTGAAGAATCTTTAACATTACAAAGTATTGCTATTATATTATCATTTATAGAATCACTTTCTAAAAGTTCCTTACAATCAATCTCTTTTATATTAACAACTTGATAATTATATTTCAAATTTTTAAAATCTAATCCATTTGCTATTCTATTATTTTCATTTCCAACATATAAAACCATTTGAATCGGTATCTTTTTATAAACCTTATCTATTAACAAAAAATAGTAAAGCATTCTTTTCGGCATATAAGAATCATTTACAGATTGTATCTCCAAATGAAAAATATCACCATTTTCCAACTCTACAACTAAATCAGCTTCTCTCTCCTCTACTTGTGGGAAATGGGAATCCAATACTTTCTTAATTCCCTGTTTTGTAAGCATCTCAATCAATTTATAAGGAATATCTTGAAAAAGCTCTCTTAATGTTTTATCATAAACTCCCATTAACTTATAGCCTTTTTCAAATCTTTAATTAAATCTTTACTATTTTCTAATCCTATACTCAATCTAATAAGTCCCTCCGGCACTCCTGCTTTTTTCAACTCCTCTTTTGATAATTGTTGATGAGTTGTACTTGCTGGATGAGTTACAATAGATTTTGAATCCCCTATATTTGTAACTAAACTAAAAAGTTTTAGATTTTTAACTATCTTTTTTGCC
>Ga0256828_1001343_pt1 | contig 15405 bp, 20 predicted proteins | sample CV88metaG_FD_185993 | JGI IMG/M metagenome (GOLD analysis project Ga0256828, IMG submission 185993) | Hydrothermal vent microbial communities from East Pacific Rise, Pacific Ocean - CV88 | ecosystem: Environmental > Aquatic > Marine > Hydrothermal vents | place: Pacific Ocean: East Pacific Rise...
TCGCAAGAAAATCTTATGAGAAGATTTCAGGGTATGGGAGTTCCATCTCTAAAACAACGATGCTTTTGAGAAATGCAGAGGGTGATGAAAACTTGCGAAAGCTAGAGATGAGAAAGCTTGAAGGTGAAAATGGTGATAAATCACTACTTGTTTTTTTATATCCAAACGATTTAAAAGATACAAAGCTGCTGAGTTATGAAGTGATAGGAGGAGATGACAAGCAGTGGCTCTATCTTCCAGCGATCAAAAGAGTTAAACGCATTAGTTCACGAAACAAATCTGGCTCTTTTATGGCAAGTGAGTTTTCCTATGAAGATATATCATCACAAAACTATAAAAATTACTTCTATAGTGGGGAAGTTACAAAGGTAGTGATAGATGGCATTGAGTACTTTCAACTTAAAAGAGTGCCAAAAGATAAAAACAGTGGCTACTCAAAGCAGATAGTCTATATAGATACAAAAGAGTATTTGGCACGATTTGGGGAGTATTTTGATAAACAGGGACGACTTTTAAAAAAGATATTTTTTTCAGATTATGTTTTACTAGATGGTGTTTACAGAGTACATAAGATAGTTATAAAAAATGTTCAAAACAAAAAAGAGAGTTTGCTTACCTGGGATGAAGATAAAATAAATGCAGGACTAAGTAAAAAAGATTTTTCTAAAAGAGTGCTCAGATGAAGATAGTTCTCTTGTTTATTATGTTTATAAGCTCTCTTGTAGCATATGAGCATAAGTTTGAGCTTGGTGTTGATGGCATGGGATATAGTAAATATGCCAATGAAATGGTTGCTAATGGAAGTGCCAAAGTCTCTTTTTCTAATGATTTGTTTCAAACAGATGCAAAGCTAGAGTTTCTTTACTCCTCAGAGTATAAAGAGAGAAGATATCTGCTTTTAAATGAACTCTATGTAAGCAAAGAGTTTGATGATTATAGAGTGAGTATAGGGAAGAAGATAAAGTATTGGGGTGAACTAGAGGGGTACAATGTAGCCGATATTTATAACCAAAAAAATTATCTTCAAGATCCTTTTGACAAAAATGCAAAATATGGTGCCATTGGGGCAGATGTAACACGATACTTTGATGAAAATTCCTTAGAGTTAGGTGTGAAGTTTTATGAAGATGACATCGCTTACCCGCAAGGCCTTACTCCATACTCACCGTTTCCAATTTCTTATGACAAAAGATTAGAGTTGAGTGATAACCGCTATACACCAACATATTATCTGAGTTTAAATATAGTGAATGATGAATATATAGATAGTGAAACAAAAGTGATACTCTTACATGGTTATGATACAAAACGCGACATTATATCCAGCTCTTTGTACTCACTATCGCAATATGCCTATAGAGTAAATAAAGCTCTTTTACTCTCTCATATTATCTACTCAGATACTATTTTTAAAACTGAACTTTCTTACACTGATGTCATAGACTATATTCCTATGAGTGATTATACCCAACTTAGTTTTGGTGTTGAGAAGAGTTTTTATGAGGTTGTCAAAACAGACATTACACTTTATGCAGAGTACTATCGTTATATTTATGCGGATGATACAAAGGTAAAAAATGTAGATATTTCTGAGATTTATGATAACGATTTTTTTTTGGCAATGCGAATTAACTTTAATGATGTAAAAAGCAGTGAGCTTAAACTCGGTGTTTTGCAAGATTTGAGAAAAGATGAGAGGATACTTAAAGCAGAGCTAAACTTTCGAGTATTTGATAGTTTTGTACTTCATGGAGAGTATCTTCATATAGCCAGTAATACTACAGACACACCACTGAGTCGATTTGACAACTCATCGCGTTTTACACTTGGTGTGAAGTATACATATTAATCAAGGGATAACAGATGCAAAAATATATAAATTTTTTACAAAAATATAAGTATTTTATTATCATTGGTACTACCATCGTAGTAGCATTACTTTCACTTTCACTCAGAAATTTAGCCTATGAGGGAAGTTACAAGATTTGGTTTGACAAAGATTCAAGTATCATTCAAAAGTATGAACAGTTTCGAACTCGTTTTAGTGGGGATGACACCTTCATCGTGGCGTTTCGTGATGAAAAGGGAATCTTCAATAAAAAAGCAGTAGAGACAATTATTCATCTTACTCAAGAGTTTAAAAAACTTGATGGTGTAAGAAAAGTGGAGAGTTTAAGTAACTATCAGTACATCAGTAGTGAGGATGATGACATAATAGTAGAGGACTTTTTATATGGTAATGATGACTTGACACTCAAGAGATCTCTTGCGCTGCAAGATGAATTGATACTGCATCAACTCATATCCCAAGATGGAAAAACTACTATGATAGCACTCTCCTTGAGTGAAAAGATGGGGAGTGATGAAGAGGTAAATATAGCAGTTTTTCAAAAACTTCAAGAACTTTTAGCAAAAGAGTCTAAAAATACAGGGTATAAGTTCTACATTACAGGTCTTCCAGCTGTGACTGCCTCACTTGTTACTATTTCACAAGGGGATGCCATGGTGCTTATGCCTTTGGCCGTTGTAGTGGTAGTTGCCTTTTTGTTTTTTATATTTAGGAGCTTTTTAGGAGTTTTAGTTCCATCTATTGTAGTGGTTTTTACTTTTTTAAGTGTACTGAGTATGCAGATGCTTTTAGGATATAAGCTTAATAACTTTACAGTCAATATACCTTCATTTGTCACTGCCATAGCCATAGCAGATGCGATGCACCTTTATCTTGCATGGGTTTATTATAAGCTTAAAGGCAGAGAAACCAAAGAAGCATTAATAGAGGCACTAAGCTCTAATCTTATCCCTATGGCACTTACATCTTTTACTACAGCGGTTGGGTTTGCAACACTTGGACTTAGTAATATAGAGCCTATCTCTACTCTTGGTATTGCCATAACAAGTGGAGCAGTTTTGGCATTTTTACTGAGTATCATTCTTGTTCCAGCTATTATATTAACACTTAGAGAAGATTATGAAGTAAAGGGTGTAAAAGTTTTAAATCTTAGCTCCATAAAAGGGTATGGAGCTTTCATAAGACGTAATGATAAAAAGATAGTATTTGCGTTTGTGGTGGTGATGGTGTTTATCTCTTTAGGGCTTTTTCATCTTAAAGTAGATAGTAACTCCATTAAATATTTCTCAAAAGATACTGTTGTAAGAAGTGGAGCAGACTTTTTAGAGAAAAATCTTACAGGGAGTATGCGCTACGAAATCATTTTGGATTCTGGGGTAAAAGAGGGAATAAAAGAGCCAGAATTTTTAAAATCCATTGTTGCTTTTGAGTCTGCATTTAAAAAGAGGTTTGCAAATGTAAGGTTTACAACTTCACTCAAAGATATAGTACAAAGAATGCAAAAAGTGGTAAATCCAGATGCAAATAAAATACTCCCTGATGATAAAAACTTAGTAGCACAGTATCTACTGCTTTATTCTATGAGCCTCCCGCAAGGTATGGAGCTTAATGATAAGATTGATACAACTGAGCGATACTTGCGTTTAACTATAAATACAAACATAGTAGATACCTCTAAAGACTTAGAGATGATAGAGTGGATACAAAGTTACTTCAAGACTAAAACACCTTATAGTGCAGAAGTACAAGGGCAAACAACTATTTTTGCCTACATGCAATCAAGTGTAACAGATACTCTTATACTCTCAATCTCTATGACACTGCTTATTGTAGCATTGACAATGTTACTGATCTTTAAAAACTTGAAGATGCTGTGGCTATTTTTACTACCAAACATCGCCCCTATTATCTTTGTGGGCGGTGTTATGGGGTACTTAAACATAAGTGTTGATATTGGAGTAGCTATCTCTGCTGCGGTTATTTTAGGCATAGCCGTAGATGATACTATTCACTTTTTTAGTAAGTATTTTGATTCTATAAAGGTGAGAGGATTTGAAGAGAGTATAGATTATATTTTAAGTCATAGCGGAAATGCAATGATACTCACAACACTCATACTCTCTTTTACCTTTGCTATCTTTGGAGTGAGTAGTTTTGTACCCAATGTTAATTTTGCTATTGTAACAGTGAGTGCACTTAATATTGCACTTTTATTTGACTTAGTGTTGTTGCCGGCATTACTGAGCTTACTATTTAAAAATCAAAATGAGGAAGAAAAATGAAAAAAATAGGATTGATATTCTTGATAACAGTTTTACAGTTATTTGCTTTGGAAACTGGAGAAAAAATACCGTATGTAGAATTAGTAGGTGATAATGGAGGGTATTTGGATGAAAGTAAATGGAAGTCAACAGATATGGATGCTAAGGCTAATATTGTTTTTTATGTTGATCCTGATTTAAAAGACTTAAACGATGATTTTGCAAAAGTACTCCAAAAACTACATTTAAGTTCTCAAGAGTTAAAAGTATTTGTGATTATAAATATGCAAGCGAGTTGGATACCAAATGTTTTAATAGATAGTGTTTTAGAGTCAAAGCAAAAAAAGTTTCCTGAAGCACAATATGTGAAGGATAACAACGGAGTTCTTGTCAAAAAATGGGCTTTAAAAGATGATGATTATGATGTGCTAGTCGTTGATAAAAAGCATAAGGTACTTTTCTCCTATATTGGTGAAATTACACCTTTGCTTTCAAAAAAAATAATTAGGAAATTCAATGATAAATAACATAATCATAATAGATAGTCTAATTTTTATCATCTTAGGATTGATACATTTTTATTGGGCTTTCGGTAGGACAATTGCTCTTAATAAGGTAATTCCTACAACTACAGAAGGGATAAAACTTTTTAATCCTGCTAAGTCTTTGACTATTGTTGTCGGGATTATTTTACTCTCCTTTACATATATAGTTGTTCTAGAAATGAAAAGTGGTATTACTCTTTTAGCTATTTTATTTTTTACAAGGGCAGTAGGTGATTTTCATCATATAGGATTTTTTAAGAAAGTAAAATCTACCTCATTCGCTCTCTATGATACAAAATATCTTTCTCCATTATGTTTATACCTTGCTATATCATTGGCTTTTACAGCTTATAATGTTTAAATAAAAAGGAATTCTAAAATGACACCCAATTTAAAAAAGAAAATTATCCAAGTATGTGATGAAAAAATAGCAAAAAAAGGAACAAATGTAGGTCTCTCCTTTTATGCTTTTTTTGCAAATAAAAATGATAATCCTAAATTACTTATGGAAGTTGCAACTTGGTGGATAGAAACGCATAAGCTTGATCATTTCGAAAAAGCTTTAAAAATAAAAGAGATAGTATATAATGACTAAATCATTAGATATAAAAGAGCTTTTTAGTGAGGTTTTAGGCGATGCATTTCATGAGTATGAACTGCCACCTCCAAGTTTTACTGTAATGCAATGTGAAATTATTGCATTTGATAAAGAAAAGGCAATATTGACCACAAGAATACCTATTTTAAACAGTTGGCTTAATCCATATTCTACCATGCAGGGAGGTATGATAATAGCAGCTATTGATAATGCTTTAGGACCTCTTAGTTTACTTATCGCACCAAAAAATATGACACGAAATATAGAGTCTAAACTGATAAGGGCGATAACTATGGATGTTGAGTGTATTTATGTAACTGCGTCTTTATTTGAAGCAAAAAAAAGAAGACTTATTTTTGATGTAGTGGTAAAAGACAAAGAAGAAAACCTCTATGCCACTGCTCGTGTAACAAATTTTGTTTTATGAATTATTCTTTATCTAAATTTTTAAATAATTGTTGAACAATTAAAATATAAGGCTCTTTATCTTGAGCAGCTTTGGCTGCCATAATGGCACCTTCTACCGTTGCTACCATCATCTTTGCAAGTGATTTTTTTTCTTTTTCATTAATATTTTCATCTCGAAGAGCCAAGAAATAATAGTATTCTAAATTATTGTAAATTTTCAAAAGTGCTTTTGCAACATCTTCATCAACAGGACTCATCTCTTGGACGAGATTATTTAACGGACATCCATGCTTAAAATCAAAAAAAGCGACATCGAGTAGTTTTTGTTCTAAAAAATGTAATGGTTTTGATTCTACTTGAATTATTTTAAAATCTTCTTCTGTAAGAATCGGAGCAATTTTTTCTTCTATGACAGCAAGAAGCACCTCTTTTTTACTTTTGAATATATGATATAGCGAGCCTTTGTTCAATTGTGCATCTTTTAAAATATCATCAATGCTTGTACCATTAAATCCTTGTTTGTAAAAAAGTTTATAAGCACTGTTGAGTATTTTTTCTCTTGTAGAAGTCTTTTTCATTGTGAAATTGTATCAAAAATTTATTTGACTATATAGTCAAATTTATTATATAATCAAACAATAGATTTATTTGGAGCATTACATGCAACTAAAAAATGTAGTCCCATGGGGAAGAAACTTGCAAGAGTATCGCGCAATGGGCTTGTTTAGAGATGAAGATAAGCATAAAAAAATACTTGGTTGTGGAGATGGTCCTGCAAGTGTCACTAAAACACTTTCTCAAATGGGTGTAGATATAACTTCTATAGACCCAATTTACCAGTTTACTAGAGAACAAATCGTACAAAGAGTGCAAGAAACATCCTCAGTGGTAAGTGAGCAGTTGCGTCTAAATAGTGATGACTTTGTTTGGAAAAATATCAGAAATGTTGAAAAACTTATTTCCCTGCGTTTAAACGCGATGGAGGAGTTTTTGGAGGATTATGAGACAGGCAAAGCACAGGGGCGATACCAGCATCAAGAGCTTCCAAAACTTAACTTCAATGATAAAGAGTTTGACCTTGCTTGGAGTTCCCATTTTCTTTTTCTCTATAGTGAACATTTTGATTTTGCATTTCATAAAAAGGCTATGCTGGAGATGTTGCGTGTGGCAAAAGAGGTAAGAATCTTTCCTTTGCTTGATTTAAAAAATGAGAAATCACCTTATTTAGAGGGTATTTTTAGTTTTTTAAAAGAGAATGGCTATAGATATAAAATACAAAAGAGCGAGTATGAGTTTCAACAAGGGGCAAATGAGGTGTTAAAGATATGGAGATAAAGGAATATAAATCAGAGTATTGTGAAGTTTCATATCTGAAAGAGAAAGATGCAATTTTTTGTAAGTGGCTGCAAAAGTGTAGTGCTGAGAAGTATAAAGAGCCACTTAAATGTGGCTTAGAACTTTTAAAGATATTAAATGCAACTACATGGATAACAGATACTACAAATGGTTTTGAGAATGAGAGGGAAGATAGCGAATGGCTAATGAAAGAGTTTATACCTCAAACAATAGCTAGTAATTGTAAAAGAGTTGTTTTTATTATAGATGAAGACAGCCCTTTAAAAGAGGAAATAGATGAACAAAGTAAAGTTTTGAGTAAGTATTTTGAAGTTTTACAAGTAAAACAGTTAGAAGAATTTTAATGATTTTAGATATAAAAGGATTATAGTTAAGCTGTCATTCAGGAGTGGGCTTACACCTGAGATTTGGAAAGGAAAATATACAAATATAATGAAAAATAAAAATTTAAAATGGGTTTATGATTGTAAAAATATTGATTTTAATGAACTCTCGAACTTGTATAAAATAGCACCACTTGGTGATAAAAAAGCAGAAGATTTAAAAGTAGTATTTGCGAATAGTTTGTATAAATGTTTTGTGTATGACGAAGAGAAACTTATAGGTGTTGGAAGAGCTTTAGCCGATGGAGTAGATTGTTCTTATATATGTGATGTTGCAATTCGTCCTGATTATCAAGGCAAAGGGATTGGTAAGAGTTTAGTGAGTAAACTTATTGAGCTTTCTTATGGTCATAATAAAATAATTCTCTACTCTTATCCTGGTAAAGAAAATTTTTATACTAATTTAGGGTTTGCTAAGATGAATACAGCCATGGCAATTTTTAAAAATCAAGAGCAAGCTTTTGAGTGGAAGTTATTAAAATAGGTAGGATTGAAATGGGGACTCAATATAAAAAGTTAAATAATGAAATAAGTAAGTTTATAGAAAAACAAAAAATCTTTTTTGTAGCTACTGCAACAGAGAATAGTTTCATTAATCTCTCTCCAAAAGGGATGGACTCTTTGAGAATTTTAGATGAAAACAGAGTTGCATGGATCAACTCAACAGGAAGTACAAATGAGAGTTCAGCACATATACAGCAAGACAAGCGAATGACTCTTATGTTTTGCTCTTTTGATGAAACTCCACTTATTATCAAAATATTTGCAGAGGCGAAAGTGATTCATAAAAAGGATAAGGAGTGGAATGAACTTATTAATAAATTTCCAAATATAGTAGGTGCAAGACAGATATATGACTTAGAGATTAAGCTGGTTCTAAAGGTTTGCGGGATGTCTGTGCCATATTTTGAGTATAAAGGTGAGAGAGAAGATTTAACCAATTACTGGATAGAGCAAGGAGAAGATGGATTGCAAGAGTATTGGAAAAAGAAAAATCAAATTTCGTTAAATGGTTACAATACAAATATTGTAGAGAAAAATATTTAAAAGTATGCAGTTTAAATTTGCCAAAAAAGAGGACTTGAATTCTTTAGAAATTATGATAAATAAAGCATATAGAGGAGAGGAAGGCTGGACAAGGGAAACAAAACTTGTGAGTGGGAACAGAGTCTCTTTTAAAGAGTTGAAAAATATCTTAGATGATAAAAATAGTTATTTATTTGTTTTAAAAAATAATAAACAAATATACTCTTGTGTATGTGTAGAAAAAAAAGATGATTACGCTTACTTAGGACTTTTAGTTGTTGATCCTTCTATGCAAACCAAAGGTATAGGAAAAAGAATTCTTTTGTTAGCAGAAGAATTTGTAGCAAAGGTATTGCAGTTAAGTAAAATAGAAATAGCTGTTATTGCGCAAAGAGAAGAGTTAGTGTCTTTTTATAAAAGGCGAGGATATAAAGATACTAATTGTATGCAAGAATATCCTGAAAATAGAGATATTGGTACTCCTAAGATACAAGGGCTACAAGTTATGTTTCTTGCAAAAAAGTTGAAAAGGTTTTGAAAATGCAAAAAAGAGTCGTTATAACAGGTGGAAACAGAGGTATTGGATTGGATTTGACTCGTGAATTTTTAGAGTTAGATTATAAGGTTATAGTTATTGCTAGAGATTTTAGAGATTTTGAGTTTGCAAACTTAGTTGAGTGTATTGAGTTTGATTTGAGTGAAGTTGATAAATTAGATGAGCTTGTTAAGAGTATAGGTGTTATAGATCTGCTTATAAATAATGCTGGAATGATGTATGGTATCTCATATAAAGAGTATGATAATGCAAAAAAAGAAAAACTTATGAAATTAAACCTTGAAGCTCCTATTAAGCTTATAGAAGAGTTTTCAAAGAGTATGCCAAAAGGTTCTCGCATAGTAAATAATGCCTCAATAGCAGGTCAAATAGGACATCCAGATATTTGGTATGGTATGAGTAAAGCAGCACTTATAAATGCAACGAAGAGTTTTGCTAAAATATTCGAAGGAAACATTATCATAAATGCAGTAGCAGCAAGTCCAGTTGAAACGGATATGTTAGATACTATACCAAAACCAAGAAGAGAAGCTTTTTTGGCAAATACAATTACGAAGAGATTTGCTTTATCACAAGAGGTGGCAAAGAGTATATTTTGGTTGGCAACTGATGCACCAGAGTATATGAATGGCACTTGTATTGATATTAATAATGGGTCGTATGCGAGATAGAATATGCAAAAGTATATAACACAGCAAGGTTTAGATATTCTAAATAGAACAGATACCAGAAAATTGTCAAAAGATGTACAAAATGCTATTGCAAATAGCAGTTATTTTTTTTTAGCAACTTCATCAAGTACGGCTAATCCAAATATAAATTTCAAAGGTGGAGAAAGAGGTTTTGTAAATATTTTAAATGAACATACTCTCCTGTTTCCTGATTTTGATGGGAATGGAATATTTCATGGATTAAATGATATAGATGATAATCCAAATATTGCCATGCTATTTATAGATTTTGTACAAGATATTCGTTATAAAGTTCATGGTATTGCAACAATTATTGATAATAAAGAAACAATGAATAAATATATTGATTTCAAAGGTTTTGATTATGCACCAAGAGCTATACAAGTAGATGTCACCTATGTTATTGGAAATTGTTCCAAGTATATTGAAAATGTTCGTCGTGATATTTTAAATTTTGAAAATAAATAGGATAAAGTAATGCAAAAATATTTACAAGAAACAAAGATAGTGGATTTTGCAAATGATACTGTGCAACAACTTGCTAAAGAACTTGCAAAAGATTGTAAAAATGATACAGAAATAGCGCAGAAGTGCTTTGTATTTGTGCGAGATGAGATTCGCCATAGTGGAGATTATAAAGACGATATCACTACACGTAAAGCGAGCGAAGTATTAGAATATAAAACAGGATGGTGTTATGCAAAAGCTATACTTTTAGCAGCACTGCTTCGTGCAAATAATATTCCCACAGCTTTTTGTTATCAGCGTTTATCGTGCAGTGAATATGAAGATGGTATTTATTGTCTGCATGGACTTAATGCCGTGTATCTTAAAGAGTATGGATGGTATAGAATCGATGCAAGGGGAAATAAAAATGGAGTAGATGCTCAGTTTATACCACCTGTAGAGAAGTTGGCTTTTATATTACAAGAGAATGAATACGATATAAAAGAGTTGTACTCAGAACCACTTCCAGAGGTTATAGAAGCTTTGCGAAATAACAGATGCTATAGTGATATGGTAGCAAATTTTCCAGATATAAAAGAGTAAAAATGGCACAAGTAAAGATATATGGTTTAAAAAAAAGCTTAGATTCTATAAAAGTAAAACTTTCTGATGTGATTCATAAAATAATCGTTAAAGAACTTGCTTTTCCAAAAGAGAAAAAGTATCATAGGTTTATAGCTTTTGATGAAGAATATATGCTGTTCCCAGATACGAAAAGTGATAACTATACTATCATTGAAATTATGATGATGGAAGGTCGTATTAAAGAGACGAAAAAAAATCTTATTAAATCACTTTTTAGTAATATTGAAAAAGAGTTAGGGATAGCTAAAACGGATATAGAGATATGTATCATCGAATCAGCACCATCTAACTGGGGTTTTGGTGGACAAACTGGTGATGAAATAAAACTAAACTATGAGATAAATGTATGAAACTCAAAATCTATCAAATAGATGCTTTTGCTAAAAATATTTTTGAAGGGAATCCTGCTGCTGTAATACCACTAGAAAATTGGATAGATGATACACTTATGCAAAAAATTGCTGAAGAAAACAACCTCTCAGAAACTGCTTACTTTGTAAAAGAAAATAAAGCATATAATATTCGATGGTTTACTCCCAATGGAGAAGTCGCTATGTGTGGACACGCAACACTTGCAAGTGCATATGTACTTTTTGAAATTATAGGTATAAATCAAACAGAGATAGTATTCCATTCACAGAGTGGAGCTCTGCGTGTTGTAAAAGATGAAAAAAAATTTGCTATGGATTTTCCACTTCAAAAAATTATACAATGTGAAGTACCACAAGAGGTTATAGAGGCTTTTAATCATATGCCGACTGCATGTTATAAATCTATGGATTATCTTGTGATATTTGATAAGGAAGAGTATGTTCAAAATTTTATACCAAATTTAGAAGCACTTAAAAAACTTGATGCAAGAGGTGTAATTATCACTTCACTTTCAAAAGAGTATGATTTCGTCACTCGTTTTTTTGCACCAAAATATGCTATAAACGAAGATCCAGTTACCGGTTCTGCATTTACACAGTTAGTTCCGTATTATGTAGATATTCTTAAAAAACAAGAGTTTCATGCAAAACAGGTTTCTCTCAGAGGTGGAGAAGTGTTTTGCAAGCTTAATGGTGAAAGAGTTGAGATATCTGGATATGGAGTGAAGTATTTAGAAGGGGAGATAGAGCTATAAAATAGATTGATACCAAATAGAAGTAAAAGCTTTTAAGGCCTTGTCTAGTTCATTTTCACTAAAGCCACCAAATCCCATACGGATAGCCTCAAAATCTCCGCCACTTCGCTCTTTTGCAAAGTAGAGTTTTATACTCTCTTTGTTTGCCAAACTTTTAAACCTTTCCCAGTCAAATGCTACTGTGGGGTTGATGAGTATGGCAAGTCCAGCACCATCGGCAACTATTTCAAAAGTGTTTTCGAGATTTTTTTGAAGTAACTTTTTTAAGAGATGATGCTTTTTTTTGTTAATAGTGCGAATTTTTCTTAAGTAGCGTTCCCAATATCCCTCTTTCATAAAAAGCTCTAATGTCTTTTGGGTTGTGATGCTCACTCGTGGAAAATGAGCATCATAACTCATCTTGTATAGTGCTAGAAGTTGTTTTGGTAGTACCATATAGCTCACACGCAGAGCTGGTGAGAGAGATTTTGCGAAAGTTCCCATGTAAATCACTCTATCATTTGTATCTATCCCTTGAAGTGAGGGTATAGGACGATTGTAGTAAGCGAGTTCACTGTCGTAATCATCTTCTATAATAAAACCATTGATATTATTGATGTGCTCTAAAAGTTTTACTCTTTTTGAGAGGGGCATTGTAACACCTGTTGGGTAGTGGTGTGATGGTGTTATGTAGATGAGCTTTACATTAGAGGTTTTGAGTGATGAAAGTTGCATCCCTTCATTACCTACTTTTATCTTCTTTATTCTATATCCATACTCTTCAAAAACTCTTCTTGCTATATGATAACCTGGTTCTTCCATGCCAAAAGAGTCAAAATTTTGTTTAAGTAGTTTTGCCACAAGAGACATAGAGTCACTAAATCCACTACATACAACTATTTGTTCGCTGCTACACTTTACACCTCGCAAAGAAGTAAGATATGAGGCTATTTCATCTCTGAGTCCAGATTCACCTTGACCATCTCCATAAGAGCCAAAATCAAGAGTCTCATCTACTGCTTTGTTGAAACAGCGCTTCCATGTTTTGAGAGGAAAATCTTCCTTTTTAAGTTGTGCCGGGAAAAAGTCATATTTATAGGTTTTTTGTGAAGCATGAGATTTCGATTTGTTATCTGTGTTTTGAATATTTTTATAGAGTACGTCAGCAACATAATAGCCACTTTTTGGCTTTGACTCTATAAAACCTTCGGCATAAAGTTGCGAATAGGCAGATTCTACGGTTGTTTTACTTAGGTTGTACTGAGTTGAGAGTTTACGGATAGAGGGAAGCTTATCGCCTACTTGAAGTTGTGAGAGTATCTCCTCTTTTACAGCTTTATAGAGTTGTATATGGAGTGAAGTTTTTGAGTTTGTATCTATGCTATACAAAACTGTCCTTTTATTTTTTAAATAATTTGTATCTTTTATAGAGTACACAAATTTCATATAATAGCAAAAATATTTTAAATAAGAGGAAGAGATGAAGCAGATATTTGAGATAAAAGATGAAAAGATTATAGAGGAGCTACTTGATAGTGTAGAGTACGGTACATTAGCAATTTGTGCAGATAATAAGCCATATAGTCTGCCACTGAACTTTGTAAAAGTTGGCGATGCATTTTATTTTCACGGTGCAAAAAGAGGAAAAAAAGTAGAGATTCTCAAGCAAAATACACAGGTATCTTTTAGTGTAGTTCAAGCTTATTCAATGATACAGTCCTATTTTAGCTCAAAAGATAAACTTGCCTGTCCAGCCACTCAATTTTTCAAGTCTGTAATAGTAGATGGAGTGATTCTGTTTGTAGAGGAAAGAGATGAAAAAGTGATGGCATTAACAGCTTTTATGAAAAAACTCCAACCAGAGGGTGGTTATAAATCATTGAGTGAAGATGTTTATGCCAAAACTTTAGATGCTACAATGGTTTACAAGCTAGAAATTCAACAGCTACGAGCAAAATTTAAATTTGGACAGCATCTTCCACAAGAACGATTTGTTATGATACTTGAGCACTTAAATCAACGCGGAAGTGAGATAGACAATGAAACTATTAAAATGATGAAGGAATTAAAAAATGATATATAGATTAGCAAATATAGAAGATATTGAGGGTGTTCTAGCCCTTCATAGAAAATACCAAATCGATACGATAAAAGAAGAAGATAAAAAGGATGGTTTTGTAACTACGGCGTTTACAAGAGAAGAATTGCATAAACTTATAACAGAAGAGAATGGACTCTTTATTGGCATAAAAGATAAAAAGATTGTAGCCTATGTAATGTCTGCTTCCTGGACTTTTTGGTCAAAATGGGATATGTTTAAATTTATGATAGAAGATTTACAAAACTGTGTATATAATGGAGTACAACTTACCGTTGATAATTCGTATCAATATGGACCTATTTGCATTGATAAAAGTGTGCGAGGAAGTGGAGTTCTGGAAGAGATATTTGCTTTTGCAATAAAAAATATGTCTTATAGATTTGAATATCTTATAACTTTTGTAAATAAGCAAAATCCTCGTTCTTATGAAGCACATAAAAGAAAGTTAGGTTTAGAGATTTTAAAAGAATTTCAATTTAATGGAAATGAATACTATGAGTTCGTTTGTTCAACTTTTTAGAAGAAACTAAAATGATTTGGTGTAGCAGAGATCAAGTTTTATACTCTTCATAAAATAAATCATCCCCAATATTTAACAAATTGGTAGCAATCAGTTTAAAGAGCTCGCTTGGTTTTGTGCTATATATACGATTATATTTTTTAATATCCCATTGTTCTTGATAGGCTTTATTCCATAAATTTAGCATATTACTATAAATTGAACTATAAACTTTCTTATCTGAAACCATACAATTATTGTTAGCAGCGAAATTTCGTAATGATGAGTATATAAAATAAAAGAGCTGAGATGTTGCGTATCCACTATCAAGAACAATATTGAAAAATCTGTAAAAATGGTGTTCAATATCTACTTGTGTTATATTTGTAAGTGAAAATGTATTATGTGCTGAGTGTGAAAAGTATTCTATAGCCTCATAAATTTGTATTTCTCGTATTAATTCTAAAAGTTCTTCTTGTTCACTATTAGTTATACTAGATAGATTTTGGGGATACATTAAATCTAAAAGAAGTTTGTCATCACTACATATATGTTGAATATTTAATGCAAAATCAATACCTTTTGTACTGAAAAACATTTCAAAAATAATACCGCTTGCAAGAAGTGAATCGATAATTTTTTTAGAATATCTTGCAGATGGTGCAAATGATTGAAGTTCTACATTATGCAATCTAAAAGTACAATTTCTTGCAGATGGTGCAACTCTAAGCAATGCTCCTAAATAAGCTTTTTCTTTTATAGATAAAGTGCTAATATCTATGCTCTTATCATTATCAAGTGTGTGTGTATTTTTATTACCTTTAAATCTTTGAAGAATTTGTTGTTTTTGTTTTTTCTCAAACGCAATAGCTTGCTTTTTCGCAATACAATTTTGACATATGCAATTATAGGTACCTTCTATATGCCAACATGA
>Ga0256828_1001344_pt1 | contig 15386 bp, 15 predicted proteins | sample CV88metaG_FD_185993 | JGI IMG/M metagenome (GOLD analysis project Ga0256828, IMG submission 185993) | Hydrothermal vent microbial communities from East Pacific Rise, Pacific Ocean - CV88 | ecosystem: Environmental > Aquatic > Marine > Hydrothermal vents | place: Pacific Ocean: East Pacific Rise...
CCTGTTCCCCATGCCTCTTCATAGATCTTCGCTTTCTTTTTTGCCATTTCAATGGTCTGATCCAACGGCTGTTGTCCCAGTGTTCCAAGCATTTTGGCATGAGGACGGCCATAGAGTGCTACAATCATATTGTAGTGGGAAGGAAGTTCTCTCAAACTCTGGTTTGTACTGCTTACATCAGAAGAAGCATAAAGTAGTCCACTCATTAAAAACGGTACTATTGCTCTTCTTACTAAAGGGGTAATCCTTATCATTCTCATATAGCCTTTTTCTAATATAATATGTGTATCTTATCGTAAATTATGTTGTGCCCACGTTAGATACATATAGATCGATTACGCGTCAAGGAAAAATAAATTATAAGAGGTTTCAGCGAATTCGGTATATGTTATGATTTTTAAAAGATAATTATTTGTTAAACTACGAAGAACCCTTTCTCTCCTCTCAGAGGGAAGAGTAGATATGAGATAGAGACGAAAGGGTCAGCGTGATTATAAAGTATAGTTATTGAAAGTATGTTAAAACTTCCTATTTAAACAGTCATTTCACTCTTTCTATGACATTACTGCACATCTAAAAAGGCATTGATCTTTGCCAACTCTTTACCGTCTTCATCAGCCATGATCTTCTCATAGTAGACCTGTAAAGCTGCACGAAAAACATTCGTAGTGTCATGTCCTGTCAGCTTTTTAAGCTCTTCAAGTTGTTCTATCTGATCTCCGGTTAGAGAAACAGTGATCTGTTGTGGTGCATTTGGCATATTCCACTCCTCATAATATAATCTGGCCGGTATTCTATCATAGCTAATGACGCGAAAAGTTAACCGTTCTCCAATGCTTTCCTGATCTTGCCGATCTGCTCAGGTGTACCCGCATTCTCTTTCAGCTCTGCCATTTTATCACCAGCTTCTGTATTTCCCATATTATACAACAGCCCTTTCAATGCATGAAGTGTTTGATTGATCTTGTCTATATCCGGAATATCGCTATCAAGCAGTCTCTCCAACTTGGCAATCTCACTCTCCAGATCTCTTTTTCCCGAAGACAGAAGCTGCTCGATCTGAACATCCGAAAATCCAAATGTACGAAACTTATTTGCTGCTATTTCCAGACAATTCTCAACAAAACTACCCATTTGCCATTCCTCATATGTAGAAAGTTATTTTATATTGTACACTATTTGCTCTTGCGAACCATGCATAGTTTGATAAATATTTCTAAAGTACACATAAAGAAAAAATGATGTATAGTCATGGGATAAAACCAAACAATGGGGAAGTAATGATACATATTGCCATAGCGGATGACCATGAACTCATTCGTAAAGGTCTTAGTATGCTGATCGATACACAGCAAAATATGCAAGTGATACTTGAAGCTTCTTCTTACCATGAACTTACAGAAAAATTGGAGGGTCAACAAGTTGACATGTTGATCCTTGACCTCAATCTCGGTGATTCCAACGGATTACATACCATTGAAGTCATAACGGAAAAATATCCTGATCTACCTGTTCTGATACTCAGTGCATATCCTGAAAATGTCTATGCTCTGAGAGCATTCAAAAGCGGTGCTTCCGGCTATTTGAATAAATCTGCCGTCTCTTCGGAACTCATTGATGCCATTAAGACTATTACCGCAGGAAAGAAATACATCAGTCGTGCCTTTGAGGAGATCCTTCCTTTAGGCAGTGAACTTGAAAAAGAGGAACGGGATATTGGAGAGCTTCTCTCCAAAAGAGAGTTCGAGGTACTTAACCTTATTGCAACAGGATATACCCCAAAAGAGATCGCGGAAGAGATGAATCTCAGCCCCAAAACCATCTCTACCTACCGCTCGCGCATCATGGAAAAACTTGAGCTTGAAACAGCAACACAACTGCAGCGCTTCGCCTATGAGACTTTCTCTTCAGGGAAGACTACTTCGATGACACCTTAGGAAAAGAGAGTCTGAAGACTGCACCTTTTTCACCATTCTCCACTTCCATCATACCACGACAGTGTCTCTCGATGATAAGCTTTGACATATAAAGTCCCAAACCTGTACCACCCTCACCTTTGGTAGTGAAATAGGGATCGAATATTCTTTCAATAATTTCCTCATCAATCCCTCCACCATTATCTTCCACTTCCAGATAGGCATATCTGTCATCATGCGACATACGTATCTCAATATGTTTGACAGGCACATCATGTTCCAGTAACACATCTCTGGCATTGCTCAACAGGTTTAATACCACATGCAGGATCTCATTAGGGTAGGAGTTGATCACACACTGACATTTACTTTCAATATTCACACTGATCTTCTGTTCATGCAGAAGCGATATCATCAGTTCCAATGCATCACTGACAATATCACTGAGAACAAGGTTACACTTCTCTTTATCTTCTCTAAAGAAATTCCTGAAATCATCTATTGTCTCTGAAAGGTGCTGTATATATCCTTCAAGTCTTTTCGTCTTATGTGTAAAAGTATCCACATCACATTGACCGTTACGTAGCATCAGTTGCATACTGGAGATACCTGAAGAAACAGCATTAAGCGGTTGTCTCCACTGATGGGCGATCATACTCAGTACTTCACCCATCTGTGCATGTCGTGCCTGTCTGAAAAGCATCTGTTCCTGATGTCTATTCTTCTCTACTTCCTCTTTTACCCGCTCTTCAAGATGTATGTTAAGCAGCTCAAGCTCCTGGGTTCTTCGTTCAAGTTCCCGTGTTTTTTTATGCACCTCTTCCGCAAGCCTTTTTTGAATATACAAAAAGCGTTCCGTTGAATCCTCTTCGATCTTGGCATACCAGTGTGAGATCATCAGAATGATCACCATATTGAGTATCCAGACAAAGAACTCCATGGTACTTAACGAAAAACTCTCTTTATCGTTAAAAAAGAGAAAAACAAGTGCGATCCCTATTGTCCCTATCCAGTAAATCGCCTCTTCTCTATCAAAGAGATAGTAAATCATATAGACGATCGTCGAGAACCAGATAAAACGGATGGGAACATCAGGATGGTTTCTTAACAGAAACAGTGCCGCGATAACAGCAGAAAGAAAGATGATCCGTGTGATCACCTTATACGCGGTGTGGTCTCTTTTGAGCCAGATATATCCCCAGAGGGTTACAAGAAAAAAGAGCAGATCTGCACTTCCCTGAACATAGTCCTCTTCCAGAAAACGGACAAGTACCATGATACCAACGGTAATCATAAGCACTACCAGCATACGCAACAGAAGACCTATCTTCTGTGTACCGAAGTACCCTCTTTGCAGATATTTATTTTTGTTCATTTCCATAAGGCACCGCTACACTGTTCAACAATCTTGATATTGTTTTTGTCAATCCCTGAGGATCTACCGGTTTACTGAGATAGTCATCAAAACCTGCGTCAAGAAAACGCTCTTTATCTCCCTGAAGTGCATTGGCAGTCAGAGAAACTATAGGTGTATGAGGACGTTTCTCTTCCCCCTCAAGTTTCAAGATCTCCTTCATCGCTTCCATACCGCCCATATTAGGCATATTCTCATCCATTAAAATGACATCATATTTTCCGATCTTGAATTTTTCCACTGCTTCAAGACCATCATATGCCATATCATAAGTAAGTCCTGCATTTTCAAGAATCATGCTCAGAAGCATTCGATTGGCTTCATAATCCTCTACGATCAGTATATGCCCATGAAGTGTTAACTGCTCTTCTGTAACCTCTTCAATCTCTTTTCCCTCTTCAAGCGGGATCGAGAGCATAAAAGTACTGCCCTTCCCTTCCTCGCTTTTCAGTCTCAATGAACCACCAAGCATTTTGGCAAGTTCCAAACTGATGCTGAGTCCAAGACCGGTACCACCATAATTTCTTACGGTAGAACCGTCTGCCTGAGTAAAAGGTTCAAAGATCTCTTTCTGTTTCTCTTCACTGATCCCTATACCATAGTCTTTCACTCGGATATTCAAACGCCCGTTTTTATACCAGATGACACATTTGACCTTGGAACCTTCGGGGGTGAATTTAATTGCATTGGAGAGAAGATTGGTAAAGATCTGTTTGATCCTCACTGCATCACCATAAAGTGTTTTAGGCATATTGTTGTTGTATCTAATTTGAAACACTATCTTTTTTTCGGCTGCTTTTGCCTGGAAAAGTTCAGCGATCATAATAAGATCTTCGTATGGATTGAAGTTATAGGGTTCTATGGTCAGTTTGCCACTTTCGATTTTTGAAATATCCAGAATATCATTGATGATCTGAAGCAGTGATTCAGAAGAGTTCTTGATGATTTTCAGGTATTTCAGTTTCTGTTCATCCTTTTCACCCTCTTCCAAAAGTTTGATAAAGCCGGTAATGGCATTCAGTGGTGTACGGATCTCATGAGACATGTTGGCAAGAAAACGGCTTTTCTGTTCTGTTGCCTCCTCTGCGATCTTCTTTGCAAGGGCAAGGCTTTCATGCATTTTTCGCTCTTCTCTACGCTGAACGATCGTGCTTACAGCATCACCGAGTACTTTTTCAAAACGTTCAAAATTCAAAGGTTTCAATACAAAGTGTGTGACTTCAAGATCTATCAGTTCAAGGAGATAGGAGGATTCATTATGTGCGGAAAAGACAAGAACAAGCTGTTCGTCATTGTCTTTTTTGATCTCTCTGATCATACCGATACCGTCAAGTTTCGGCATACGGATATCAGTCAATACCAGGTCGTAGTGTCGTCCTTCAGTTTCGTAGCGTTTACGATACAGGGAAATTCCCTCTTCCCCGTTCTCTGCCACATCTATATTATCAAAATACATATGCAGCAGTTCAAGTGTACTTTCTCTAACGAACTGATTATCCTCCACATAGAGGATATGTAGTTCGTCTGCTTCTTTTAGAAGCTCCTGAAGTGGTCTTCTCATCTATAAACTTTTTCTCCCCGGTTTAAAAATGTATTTTTATTATTAATATTATATTTCTTTACTCAGTATGGCTCTGATCTGGTTGGGTATATAGTACTGAAACTGTTTAGGATAGATGAAAAAGTCCATTTTCCCTTTGACATTCCCAATATCACTCCATCGTTCAATATCGAAATCAATTGCAACGACACCCATGGTCGGGATCTTGGAAATATGTTCATCGATAAGAGCATTCGCCATATCCGTTACCTGAGGATTATGTCCGATCACAAAAATAGCATCAACATCACTCTCCTGCAGCATAATGATCTGCTTGAGTGTCTCCGTATCGGTAAAATAGAGCTCCTGCATATAATTGACGGGACCATCAAATTCCAGTTTCTGGGCAAGAAGATCTGCAGTTTCCTGTGTTCTTCTTGCACAACTTGCCAGTACGATATCCGGCTTGATACCTCTCAGTTTCATATACGAACCAATGGTATCAATGTTCTTTTTGCCTTTTTTTGTCAGCCCGCGCTCGAAGTCACTGGCATCTATGTCTTTCCAGCTGGACTTTGCATGTCTGATCAGATATAGTGTTTTGATGATGCACCTCTTTTCATGTTCTTCTGTCTTAGCCGACAGAGTTTGGTATTACATTTTACCCAATTCTTCAGACATATTCTTTGCCGCTTTGTCCATCACCATTTTTGCAAGAGCAACGTTTCCATCATCTCTGAAAATAGCGAAAACGTTGATCTTCGCAAAGTTGTCATCGGAGAGCTGTCCTGCACTGTTGATAAGGAATACATGTCCATCCAGTGTCTTTGCTTCAATTGAAGAAGCTTCCGAGAAACCGACATCCAGTGAAGATTCTGAAACCATTCTGTAGGCATCATTGAAGATACTCGCAGAGTAAGGGATGTCTGTACCGGTATTGTCATTGTCGATATAGAGTGTTTCACCTGAGTAGTTCAGTACTGCTGAACCAAGATATCCGTTGACTGCTCTCAGTCTTTTCATTGCATTGTTAAAATCGATCATTGTTGTTCCTTTTTCGTTGTAATTATTTGTTAAGTTCTTTCATACATTCATTGAATGTTGCCAGGCTGTGCCCTTTTTGTGCCAGGAAGTCTTCAAGTACTTTCACTGATGCATCAATGTTGTCACCATCTTCAGCAGCAACCATCTTTGCATAAAGATCTGTCATTTCCGCTTTTGCACTGTCAGTAATACATTTTCTGGTAGACACATAGTTTCTGAAAGACCCATCAGGGTTCTTTGCCATTCTTACCTGAGCAATCACCCAGTAGTAACTTCCGTCTTTGCAAAGGTTTTTAACATAAGCATTGACCTCTTTACCCTGAGAGATGTTATCCCATAAGAATTTGAAGATCGCTTTTGGCATATCAGGGTGTCTCAAAATAGAGTGTGGCTTGTCAAGAAGCTCTCCCTGGGAATATCCGGATATCTTCATAAAGATCGGGTTCGTATAGGTAATATTCCCCTCTGCATCTCCTTTGGAGACGATCATATCAATATTGCTAACTTCACGTTCTACATCTGTCGGTGTAGGTCTTTCCATGTGTAACTCCTTGCATAGTTGATTTGCGGAATAGTAACACAAAACCTACATTGTGTCTGTAAGAAATATCCTACAGCTTATGTAGGAACTTTGTACTATAATTGCGCTATCAATAAAAAAACAATGTATTTGCACTGCCGGTATGCATAAAATGTAGAAACCGGTGTTTCACACGAAAGAGAAAGAAGAAAGATGGGACAGATCGAACTTGACGAACTCAAACAGCTGGTATCGGAAACAACGAGAAAAATACAATCTCTCAAAGAGAAACACGAGATTAATCGTGTCGTAGAAAAGCTCGTTACACAAGTGATGGATAGTGAATATGCTTCATTATGGGTTTTCCAACGGGAAACTGCCTCCCTGGTGCGTGCCCGAAACGATAACAGTACCAACGAGATCTCAATGCTGGGACAACATGGTGTACTTGCAAAATGTTTCTTTACACTCAGTGATGGTATCTTCAACTACCTTGCCAGTGAAAAAGAGTACCTTCCTGAAGTAGACAACCCGGATAATATCAAGATCAAGTCCAAGATCATCGTACCGATTATGGATGGTGAGAATTTTCTGGGAATGATCACTGCATACTCTTCCATTAAAAAGATCAAGAACTTTACACAGGATGATCTTGAAATACTCAGAACACTGGTACCATTTCTCATCAATGTCATCTACCTGATGTATCCTGAGCTCAAAAATCAGGAAGAAGAGATTTATATCAATGAACGCCTTGTTGAAAGTTCACAGGACCTCGTAGAAAAAGTTGGAGAGATACAGCAGCAACAGCAACAGACAGAAGAGAGTGAAGAGACACTTAACTTCCTTGCCAATACCGTTCATGATATCCGTACACCGGCAAACTCTCTCTACGGTTTTCTCGAACTGCTTGAAGATCAACTTGATGATACCAGACTTCTCCAATACATTCATAATGCCAAAGAGAGTGCCCATTTCATCAATGAACTGACCACTTCGATTCTTGATCGTATCTCTTCACAAAGAGACCGTGCAGAAGAAGAAGCAGTAGAGCTGAACCCTACCAAATTCTTTGCCGATATTGCAGAAACCTTCTCTGCAAATATGTACAATAAAGGGCTCAACTACAATATCTACATCGACCCCAAACTGCCCAAAGAGATCAAAATACAGCAGACCGTTCTCAAACGTACGCTGATGAACCTGATCAACAATGCCTACAAATTTACACCGGCAGGCGGTGAGGTCTCGCTTCTGATCCAGTATAAAGAAGCAGACAAAAAAGTAAAGATCTCCGTCAATGATACAGGCATCGGTATTGCACCGGAAAAACAGGAAGAGATCTTTAAAGCATTCACACAGGCCGAGGATGACACCAAAGAGAACTATGGTGGAACCGGTTTGGGACTTTCTATCTGTGCAGAATATATAACCAAACTCGGCGGAAAACTCAAACTGAAAAGTGAGCTTGAAAAGGGAAGCAGTTTCTATTTTTCTATTCCACTCGATATTACCAATGAAGAGAAGATGTTCCTTCCTGTAAAGAACAAAAAACTGAAAATAGCGATTCTTCTGGATAAGAAGAACATACCTAGTACAAAGAACATTGCACGCTATCTGATCGCAATGGGTATTGAAAAGTCACAGATCGTCACCTTTCAAAATATCAGTTCTCTTCCTGACGATGCAACACATCTGATCTCCTTCCAGGGAAAAATGACGGAGGATATCAAGCAAGAGGCCGATAAGAAAAATACACCTCTGCTCATTGTTGAGGAGGAGTTCCTCTCCCTGTTGGAACAACAGAGTGAAGACAACAATATTATTTCCCAGTATGGGTACTATGCCAATGACCTTTACAAATTCATCGCAGGGAACCAGCCTCTTCGCATACTTGTTGCCGATGATGACAGGATCAACATTGAGTTGATCAAAGCGATCCTTGCCGGTGAGTTCTGCCAGATCGATACAGTATCTGACGGTAAGGCTGCTCTGGATATGCTACAAAAAGCGGTAAAGGACGGTGTACCGTATCAGGTTGCCTATCTTGACAAACATATGCCGACACTTTCAGGCTCCGATGTCATTGCAATTTACAGGAAAGAAGAGAAAAAGAGTGGACAGGAAAGACTTTTCGCTGTTTCTATCTCAGGAGACGGCAAACCGGATGAAAGCAACAAACAGCTTTTTGATATGCACGTAGGAAAGCCATTCAACAAGAAAGCGATCAAAGAGACTCTCTCCTTGGCCAAAAGTCTTAACGACTAGACAAGCATTTCTAAAAAGTGCTCTGCCTTTGAGGGTTTGCTATAGAAAAACCCCTGCACGGTAAGATCATCGAAATGTGCATGTAAGATCTCATCCTCTTTTGAGGTCTCGACCCCCTCTGCAATCACTTTCAAATCCAACGCTTTTGCCATATCGATAATCGATTTAAAAAGAAGAAAGCTCTTACGTTCATCTGCAATGCCATTGATAAAAGAGCGATCGATCTTAATGTAGTCCACCGGAAAGTGGCGAAGATAGGTCAAAGAGGTATGTCCCGTTCCATAATCATCAACGGCAAGCATAAAGCCAAGTGCCTTGATCTCATCCAGCCGTGAAGTAAAACTTTCAAGATGGTCGGGAATAGTATCTTCCATGATCTCAAAAGTCAGATCTTTTCCTTTCAGCGCATACGCATCCAGCAAAAAATCAACCGTATCGATGAAACTCTCTTCCATAAGTACCTGAAATGGAAGATTGATAGAAAGAGAAAAGCTGTCAATACCCTCTGCTTCCAGTTTTTGGAACATGGCAGAAGCTTCAACCAGTGTGCGTGTCATCAGAGGTGTGATCATACCACTCTTCTCCGCAAGAGGGATAAAAACGGAAGGAGGAATATTACCTAACTCAGGATGTTCCCATCTCAAAAGGATCTCCGCTCCGCTAAAAGAGTCATCTTTATAGCTGTACTGTCCCTGATAGACAAAGTAGATATCTTCCCTCTCTATGGCATAGGGAAGTTCTTTTAAAAGCTGTAACTCCTGACCACAAGAGAGAACTGTTTCTCCCTTACTGATGACTATACGGTTTATACCCATCCGCTTTGCTTCCCGCATGGCATATTCTGCCTGTTTAAGCAGGGTTAAGGGCTCATCATATATTTCACCACTATCCGTACAGACAATACCGATAGCTGCGGTCATATAAAGGAGATTATCTTGAAAACTTAAAGGTTCACGGAGAAGGTTGATGATCTTTTGTGCCAACACCATCAATTCATCGGAAGAGGAAAGCAGGTCTTTTGCTATCACGAAACTGTATGTTCCTATACGGACAAACAGAGCATCATCAAGCAATGCTTCTATACTGCGTACAATATTTAGTAAAATATCTTTGTCGGCATTGTATCCGAAAGCATCATTGAAACGGGAAGGATCTTCCAGCTCAATGAACAACATACCTGTCAAACCATTTTGTGGTGTTTTGAATGCTCTCTTCAGGTAACGAAGAAGAACATCATAGGTATGCAGACCGGTCAATGCATCTGTCGTATCCAGACCTATCATTGTTAAAAGCGCTACGACACTAGATTTGAAGAAGACGTATGAAGTTCTGTTTGAAAGACTCCACCATAATAGGTTTTTTCATGAAAAGATCAAAGAATGCACGCTCTTTTTCATATTCATTCGGGTAGATAGTCAAGGCTGCAAGACGTGTTTTTTCATCTTTCTTTCTTGCCTCTTTGGCGATCTCAACACCACTTCCGTCAGGAAGGTTCATATCGATGATCATCGCATCATACGGCTCTTCAGATGCAATTTTTGCCATTGCTTCTTCTACAGAATGGGCTTCATCAATCTGAATATTGGCCTTAAATCCAACCATAAGATTCTTTATGAGTTTCGACTCGAACTCAATATTGAAATTAACATCATCTACAATCAAAACACGTTTATTCATACGTTACACTTCCTTGTTTTTTTCATTCTTGACACAATCATAGCACATTGTGTTGTGCTTGTCTGTAAGTAAATTCTGACAAAGACCATACCTTTCATTTATTTCATAAGATTATTATTTTTAGCTATAATACTCCTACTTATATACAGGAGAGAAGAATGGAACAGATCTGGGCGTTCATACTGATGCATAAGATCGAAACCCTGTTACTCGGTTTCGCTATCATCGTACTTGCATTTATTATTACACACTGGCAGGAGGTAAAGTTCTGGTGGCTCAATTTCACCTATAATTTTCCAATTATCGGAAAACTTTCCCGTCTTGCAAAAGATATTGAAGGATTTGACGAGAATCACAAGTGGTTCTACTCCGAAGAGCGTCTCTGTCGTGACTACTACAACTTTTATGAAAAAGTAGATGTCAATGACGAATCATATGATGAAGCCAAAGATTATCTTCATGCTGCAGGAGAACTGGGACGTAAACCGACCCCGACTTTTATTTGGATCATGATCTTCGTTCTGGTCATTGTTGAAGCATTCGGTTTTGCCTATGTACTTGCAGGTTTCACTATTCCTGGCGCCTCTGAAGCGACACAGCAGAAAGGTGCCATCGGTGTAGCGGCGATGCTTGCTATTTTGCTTGTTTGGCTTACCCACATGACAGGACAGGAACTGCACAAGAATACACTCATCAAAAAGATCAGACGCTGGTACAAAAACGACAATGCAGGCGGCCACAACTGGCGTGACCTCAAACCCGATGAGCAGCTTATCACCATCGATAATACCTTTGATGACAAAGAGTCTCCCAACTATATCAGAATGCTCAACCGTCTCGATGTCAACGACAAAGTACAGGCGACCTACACCAAGACCATCCTTACTGTCATCTTTATTGCAGCTGTTGCCATCGGGGCAACCTATATACGCCATCAAGTACTGGTACAGGAGATCGCCTCTTCCCATGAAAGTGCTATGAACATCTTCAATGACGATGCTTCTCCCTTTGGTGATACCGGTGCAGATGATGCTGATGTAGGAGCACTCTTTGGAGATGCGGGAACAGATGATGCAAAAGAGGATCTCTCCGCACTCTTTGGCGGGGAAGCAGATGCCAAGACAGAGAGCAAAGCTGCAGGCGATACAGCAAACATCCAGGATGAGACCAACCAAAAGGGAGGCGATGCCACCTTTATGATCCTGGGACTTCTCTTTGTCTTCATTCAGATTTTGGGTATCTTCTTTGGTATGCACTACGATTTTGCCGGACGTGAATCAAAAGCGGCATATGACTGCCTTAGAGGCTTCAGTACGAAAAAAGCGTTCCTTTCTTACTACGAAAGAGCAAAAACGCACATTGCCCGTGTGGCACAGCAGCAGCTTCAAAAGCTTCAGCATAAGATGAATATCATCAATGACAATATGGGTACCGATGCTGAAACCACCCAACTGCTCCGAAACAACAAAGACAGAACATTCAAAAAATATCTGGAATTCGAGGATAAATAGATGAAACGTTTTTTCCTAACCCTACTGACCCTCAGCTCTCTGCTTCTGGCACGTAATGACGTGCCAAGCTGCTATAAGGCACTGCACATTGAAAATCCGGATCCTGTACCTGAGAAAGAGCTTTTCATTCTCATAGACCAGACGACACCGCTTGATAAAAAAATGATGATCTATACCTATAAGAACATGATGAAGTTCATCAAGAACGGTTACGCAGTGACCATTGCCTCATTCTCTTCCAATGCCAACGGGAAATACACCGATGTGCCCTACTCCGGAAACCTTGAAGCACTGCTTCCGGATTCTGCCAAACATGACATTGCCAAAAAGAAACTCAGAAAGTATCAGGGATGTATGAACGGACAGTACAAATATGCCAAGAAGAAAGCGACCAAAGCACTGGTTGCCACACTGAAAGGTGCCAACAAAAAACTGCCACACTCCGACATTCTCAAATCACTCGATGATATTGCAGAACATTTGATCAAACCATCCAAAGCAAAAGAGAAAGTCGTCCTGTTGGTCTCTGACATGATGGAACACTCCTCTATCACTACATTCTACTCCAAAGGCTCTCTTAAACGTATCAACACGAAAAAAGAGATGGCAAAACTTCAAAAGAGTGGTTTTACAGCTGACTTTGACGGAGCAAAAGTCTACGTCATAGGTGCAGGGATGGTTGGCAAAAACAGCTACCGAGACTCAAAAACACTCAAAGCCTTGACTGACTTCTGGGAAGCATATTTCAGAGCAAGCAATGCAAGACTTCAGGCTATCGGGACCCCAATGCTTCTGGAGAATGTCCAGTAATTTAGACTATCATGAGGTACACAAATACTATGAAACGACTACTCACTTCACTCCTTTTTCTGACACTTCTGCTTCTTCACGGATGCGGAGGCGGTTCATCCTCTGACACATCGACTACAACAACATTTACACTGGATGAAAAAGAGTTTGTCCATACCCTTTTCCTGACAGAGTACCTCTGGTATGACCAGGTCACCCCTACCATAGATTATGATCAGTATACCACTCCACAAGCCCTTGTCACTGCTCTTCGTGTTGACCCGCCAGATCAATGGAGCTTTACCATGACTGCAGAGGAGTATGAGAACTATGTCAACCAGACAACTGCAGGTTTTGGGTTTGGGTATACTTCCGACGACTTCATTATCTATCTTGTACGGATCGATGCTCCTGCATGGGGAAAACTCCAGCGTGGAGACAAGATCATTGCATTGGATGGAACCGCTGTCACCTACGACCTGTTGCATGAAGCAAGCCAGAATCTTGGAACCCCTACAACTTTCACTCTCGATCGAAACGGAACCGACATCAATGTTACTGTCACTCCTGAAGAGTACACCTTTAAAGTGACACAGGGAAGTGTTGTTGAACACAATGGTCTCAATATAGGGTATCTCCGTTACGACTCCTTTACCAGTACTTCAGTCGAAGAGATTGAAAATGCATTTACACTTTTCAAGAACAACAACATCAATGAACTGGTGATCGACCTACGATATAATGGCGGGGGATCGGTAGCGGTAGCGAGTCTCCTCCTTGATAATATTACCAACCAATACCCTGGCAAACAGCAGTGCTATCTGGACTGGAATGCAAACTACCAACAGAACAATGAGAGCTACTACTTCGAAACTGCAGATGAAGAGGATGGCAACGAACTTGCAATGCAAAGAGTCTTTTTTCTTGTAACAAAAGATTCTGCCTCAGCCAGTGAACTGGTTATCTCTGCACTCAAACCCTATCTTGGGGATGCCAATGTCATTACCATCGGTGACTATACACATGGAAAGAATGTCGGTATGCAGGGACGTATCTACAATACAGATTATTATTTTCTTATCAACTTCTACGTTAAAAACAGTGCCGGAGAGATCACCAGTTTTGACGGTATTCCACCTGTCTGTACTGCAGAGGATGACCTTACTCACTTAAGAGGTGATGAGAATGAAACCATGCTCCAGACAGCCCTCTTCTACATAGATAATGGAAACTGTCCATAATTAAGAACCATAGAGGTATAATGCCTCTATGAAAAACCTCAAAAACGCCCTCCTTCTCAAACAACTCTATCAGCTTAAACAGTTAGGCTACAAATATACTTCTGCCTCCATTTATAAGGAAGCGGAACCTGACCTGACACTTCCGGACAGTTTGGAAAAGCTCAAGGAGCAGGCACTTAAATGCCATTTGTGCGAACTGAGTAAAAGTCGTACCAATGTTGTCTTTGGTGAAGGTGATCCTCAGGCAGACATTATGTTCATAGGAGAAGGTCCCGGAGCTACTGAGGACAGTATGGGTAGACCTTTCGTCGGACGTTCCGGGGAACTTTTAACGAAGATGATAGAAAATGTACTTCTCATTAAAAGAGAGGATGTCTACATCGCCAATATTGTCAAGTGCCGACCACCCAACAACCGTGTTCCGACACCTAGCGAAGCACACACCTGCCAACCGTTTCTCATGAAACAGATAGCACTGATCAAACCAAAGATCATCATTACCCTTGGCGGTACGGCATACCACTATATGACAGGCGATGAAACAGGTATTACGAAGGTTAGAGGCAGTATCCTTCAGCAGAACGGGTATACACTTATTCCTACCTATCACCCCAGTTTTCTGTTGAGAAATCCCAGTGCAAAAAAAGAGGTCTTTGAAGATCTGAAAAAAGTAAAAGCATTGATGGGGTAAATAGGTTTGATGGGCAAGATGGGTTTAATGGGTGAAATGGTGTGAGAGGAGGCGCGAAAAACTTCGCGCCCGTAAGGTGCCTTAGCACTTACACTGAATCAGCTCTTCGATCGTAGGTACAATGCTCGGATCTTCAAGAGTAGAAGTATCCTGTGTGATCTTCTCACCTTTTGCAAGGGCTCTCAAGATACGACGCATGATCTTCCCTGAACGGGTCTTAGGCAGATCCGGTACAAAGACCATATCATCACAGATGGCGATGTTACCGATCTCCTGCTTAATGATATTGTTGATCGCTTTGACCTCTTCGATCTCGTCACCAACACCCTCATCACTCTTAAGGACGACATAGGCAAAGATCCCCTCACCTTTGAGCTCATGCGGTTTTCCGACAACCGCAACAGCAGCAACATTCTCATGCTTTTTAATAGCTGCTTCTACCTCTGCTGTTCCCATTCTGTGTCCGGAAACGTTAATAACATCATCGGTACGTCCGGTAATGGTGATATACCCGTTCTCATCATAGACTGCACCGTCACCGGTAAAGTAGACCGGCTTGCCGTCTTTTTTGACATCGCCGAAGTAGGACTTCTTGTAACGCTCAGGATCACCCCAGACATTTCTGATCTGTGACGGCCAAGGGCGCGTAATACACATATATCCACCTTCACCCACATCAACTTTCTCTCCTGTCTCAGGGTCAAGGATCTCAGCCATAATACCAGGAAGAGGCAGTGTCGCACATGCAGGTTTGATAGGTGTTGCGCCTGGAAGC
>Ga0256828_1001345_pt1 | contig 15357 bp, 15 predicted proteins | sample CV88metaG_FD_185993 | JGI IMG/M metagenome (GOLD analysis project Ga0256828, IMG submission 185993) | Hydrothermal vent microbial communities from East Pacific Rise, Pacific Ocean - CV88 | ecosystem: Environmental > Aquatic > Marine > Hydrothermal vents | place: Pacific Ocean: East Pacific Rise...
TTTAAAATTAAACATTAAATAGGAAACTCAATGTTACTTTTTACTCCCGGACCGACTCCAGTTCCACAGAATGTTAGAAATGCAATGGCTGCAGAGACGATGCACCACCGTACACCGGAATTTGAAGCTATCTTTGAGAAGACGCGCAAGCATCTTTTTAAACTTTTCAATACCGATGAAGTGGTAATGATCGCCTCAAGCGGTACAGGTGCTATGGAAGCTGCTGTGATTAACCTTTGTCACAATACTCTTTTAAATGTCAACTCTGGAAAATTTGGTGAGCGTTTTGGAAAGATTGCCAAAGCTCACGGACTTGGTTCTGTTGAGATAAAAAATGAGTGGGATACACCAGTAAGTGTTGAAGCTGTTGTAGAGGCTGTAAAAGCAAACAGCAACATCGATGCTATCGCTGTTCAGATCTCTGAGAGTGCAGGGGGGCTGCGTCACCCTGTTGAAGAGATCGCCAAGGCTGTAAAAGCGATCAATCCTGAGATTATGATCATCGCTGATGGTATCACTGCTGTTGGTGTTGAGCCAATTGATGTAACAAACATCGATGCGCTTATTGCAGGAAGTCAAAAAGCACTTATGCTACCACCAGGGCTTGCTATTATCGGTCTAAGCAATGCTGCGATTGAAAAAATCGGTGAAGGAAAAGGGTACTACCTAAACCTTGCAAGTGAGATTAAAAAACAGCGTCAAAATACAACAGCATATACTGCTGCAACGACACTTGTTATCGGTCTTTTAGAGATTTTAGAGACTATTGAAGCAAATGGCGGACTTGATGTACTTTATGCAAAGACAGCAACACGTGCAAAAGCAGTAAGATCAGCATTAGAGGCACTTGGTCTGCACTCTTATCCAAAATCACCTGCAAAATCGATGACGACAATCGATGATGAAAATGCAAGTGAGATCAGAAAGATTTTAAAAGAGGAGTATGGTGTTAACGTTGCTGGCGGGCAAGACCATCTTAAGGGAAAAATCTTTAGAATTAACCAAATGGGTCTCATTGAAGAGTATGAAATGGCATGGGTAGTCAATGCAGTTGAGCTGGCTCTTGCAAAACTTGGTCGTCGCCCATACGATGGGACTGCAAACAGAGTCTTTAATGAAGTAACTTTTGAAATGAGTAGATAATGATACTAGAACATGAAATTCCAAACGGCTCGAAGCTCTACTTTGGCAAGAGTGCAAAAGTCAAACGCCATATAGAGCAGGTTGCGAGTGAGGTTTTGGATGCTAATGGTTATGAAGAGATCGTAACACCGATCTTCTCTTACCATCAGCACAAATCAATTGCAGATGAGCGTGAGCTTATTCGCTTAAATGATGAAAAGAACAATCCTCTCTCACTCAGAGCAGACTCTACCATAGATGTTGTACGCATTATTGAGAAGCGTCTTGGGCGTAACACATCGCAGAAGAAGTGGTTTTACATCCAGCCGGTATTTACTTACCCGACAACAGAGCAGTATCAAGTTGGTGTTGAGTATATGGATGAGAGTAATCTTGCTTCTGTTATGCGTCATGCAGTAGAGATTTTTGACAAGCTTGAGCTTACTCCGCTTATGCAGATCTCAAACATGCGTATACCACAACTGCTTGTGAGTATGTTTGATGAGCTCTCTATTGAGGACTTTAGACATATTAACATCGACAAGTTTATAAAACTTGATGTTGCGTGGCTGACAAAGCTTGTCTATCTGCAGCACCTCAGTGATGTAGATGCAGTGATAGAGATAGCTCCAAAAGCCATAGCAGATGAACTGCGTAAGATGCAGGCACTCTGTTCGGATATGGAGTGTAAAAATGTAGTACTTGCACCAATGTACTATGCAAAGATGCTCTACTATGATGAGCTCTATTTTCGCTGTATTGTAGAGAATGAAGTCTATGCGCGTGGCGGTAGATATAAAAATGGCGAGCTGACATCGGTCGGGTTTGCAATATATACAGATGCTTTATGTGAAGCACTAGAAGAAGGAAAGTAAGATGAGTAGAAACCAAGCAGATGTAATTGTTGGAATTCAGTGGGGCGATGAAGGTAAAGGTAAGATTGTTGACAAGCTTGCTTTAGAGTATGACATGGTATGTCGTAGCCAGGGTGGTCACAATGCAGGGCACACTATCTGGGTTGATGGTGTAAAATATGCACTGCACCTTATCCCTTCTGGTGTACTCAATCCTAAAGCTATTAATGTGATTGGAAACGGTGTTGTTTTATCACCCTCATCTATTATTAAAGAGATGGAGCAGTTTGAAGGTTTAGAGGGGCGTCTGTTTATCTCTGATAAAGCACACCTTAATCTCTCGTACCACGCTGCAATCGATCAGGCAAAAGAGCGTCTTAAAGGCGATAAAGCTATCGGTACAACAGGAAAGGGAATCGGACCTGCATACTCTGATAAAATTAACCGTATCGGACACCGTGTCGGTGAGCTTTTAGATACTGAGAAGTTGTGTCAGACAATTTTGGACTACTTTGAGCAAAACAAGCCTATTTTTGATGTTATGGATCTACATGCTCCAAAAAAAGAAGACCTTTTAGCAGAGCTCACAGAGTACAAAGAGAAGCTGGCTCCTTTTATCACAGATACAACGCAGATGGTATGGCGTGCACTTGACTCTGAAGGTAAACGCGTACTTTTAGAGGGTGCTCAGGGTACTATGCTTGACATCGACCATGGAACATACCCGTATGTTACTTCATCTTCAACGGTAAGTGCAGGGGCTTGTACAGGTCTTGGACTTAACCCTAAAGATATCGGAAAAGTAACAGGAATCGTAAAAGCATACTGTACGCGTGTTGGTAACGGACCGTTCCCATCAGAAGATCTTGGTGAAGATGGAAAGCGTCTTGGTGAGCAAGGGCATGAGTTTGGAACAACAACAGGTCGTGCGCGTCGCTGTGGATGGTTTGATGCAGTAGCTACTCGCTATGCAAGTCGTCTTAACGGTTGTGATGAACTAGCACTTATGAAGCTTGATGTACTTGATGGTTTTGAAGAGGTAAAAGTGTGTGTTGCTTATGAGTATAACGGTAAAGAGATCGACTATGTACCAGTTGACTTAGAGAATGTAAAACCGATCTATAAGACTTTTAAAGGTTGGGATAAGTCAGTAGGTGTGAGAAAATTTGAAGATTTACCACAAACTGCCCAAGAGTATGTTAAACTTATCGAAGAGATTAGCCAGACAAAAGTCGGTATCATCTCTACTTCACCTGAGAGAGATGATACAATCATCCTCTAGGTTTTAAAAGGAAGCTCTTATGAAGACACGCTTTAGCTCTTTGGTTGCTATCAAAAAAGATGCGATGCAAAAGCGTGAGAGAGAGCTTCAACAAGCCCTACAAAATCAGGAACGTGCCAAAGAGGCACTTCGTAACTCTCAACAAGAACTCCAAAAGATAGAACAACCGCACAGTGGCTCTATGGCACAGCTTTTGGCAAACAGAACACTGCTAAGTCGTCAACGCGAGATTATTCAGCATAATGAAGAGTGGTTGGAGTTTACCAAACAAGAGCTGCAAAAAGCAAAAGAGGCACTTAAGGCTGCAATGATTGAGTATGAAAAGTTCAAATATTTAGAGCTTCAAGAGATAGAAAAAGTACTCAAAGCACAAAAAATTGCAGAGGTAAAACGTCTTGATGAAGTGGCTCTTATGACCTTTGGCAAAAAAGAGCCACACAACAAAAGGAAAGCATCATAATGAGATATATTTTTCTTCTTTTTTTACTTGGTTTTTCATCTCTTTTTGCTTTACAAACCAGTGATAAACTGTTTGAGTGTACCGAAATATTTAAAGAGCGTAAAAGTGAGCTGCTTGTTGAGCTAGAGCGTATCGATGAACAAAAACAGGCACTACAGGCTTTAAAAACTGCTACAGAAGAGCTTTTGAAACAAAAAGAGCAAAAGCTTGCCGCAAAAGAGGACATGCTTAAGCGTAAAGAGGCACAGATCAATCAAAAAGAGCAAAATATAAAAGCGATGCTTGAAGCAAACAAAAAAGTTCTAGCAGAGCTCAAAAGTATAAAGATGAGTAAGATCGCACAAACATTTGCAAAGATGAAAGCAGGTGCGGCAGCAGCAGTTCTTTCTGATATGGACACTAAAGAAGCAGCAGCTATCTTACAGTCATTAAAGCCAAAAGTAGTTGGTAAAATATTAACAAAAATGGATCCAAAAATTGCTTCAGATTTAACATTACTACTCGCAAAATAAATCCTCTAATAAGACTTTTACCTAAGTTATAGTAAAATATCCAAATTTAACTCATAAACAGGGTCGCTATCATGAAAGTATCATTAAAAACTATTCCTCATATCTCAAACAAAATCGCCGTAGACTTAGCAAAAAGTGGTGTTGTAAAAATGACACAGGGGCTTGACCGTGTTGCAGCAGAAGCACAAAAAGTTCTCGAAGAGAGTGTCAAAAAAGAGATGGCTCTTGAAGAGAAGGTAAATGAATACCTTGAAGAGAATGAAGAAGAGATAGAGTTTATGCTAGCAGATGAGCGTCAACTCTTTTTTATGATAAAGAAAAAACTAGCACCTCAGTTTGATGTGATACTTGATTATGAAGAGCGTTTTTCAGACCTTGCACATAAGATCTTAGATGAGCTCTATGAAGAGGATTTGATCCATTTTGATGTGAATGAAAATCGTATTAAAAATATCATTTACAATGCGATTACATCGTTTATCGCTGACTCTTCAGAGATTGAAGATGCTGTTATGACTAAGATTCGCTCATATAAGAGAAAATTTATACCAGGTACTGATGAGTTTGAGATTTTATATGAAAAGCTCTACCGTGAAGAGATGAGTAAAAGAGGAATGGAGTAGACTATGAAAGAGATGAAAAAAGCGTGGATATACCTTGAAAATGGTACTTTTATCGAAGCTGCAAGTTTTGGAGCTGAGAAGACTGAAGTAGGTGAGATTGTTTTTAATACTTCGATGACAGGATATCAGGAGATTATGAGTGATCCTTCATATGCTGGTCAGTTTGTTACATTTACAATGCCTGAGATTGGAAATGTCGGCGTAAATGATCAAGATATGGAATCACTTGCTGCGCATGCAAAAGGAATGATTGTTAGAGAGTATCAAGATCGTTACTCGAACTTTCGTGCAGAAGCGTCACTTGCAGAGTTTTTAAAGCAGTACGATGTTATGGGCCTTTGCAATGTAGATACACGCTATTTGACAAAGATGCTTCGTGCTGAGGGTGCGATGATGATGATCGCTTCAACAAAGATCAGTGACAAAGATGAGCTCAAGAAGATTTTAGAAAACTCTCCACGCATCGAAGATGTAAACTACATCGAGCAGGTAAGTACAAAAGAACCGTATAAACACACTTCTAGTACATACAACTATAGAGCATTTTCGTATGATGAACCACCTAAAGCAGAAGCAAAAATCGTTGCAATTGACTTTGGTGTAAAACGCAATATCTTAAATGAGCTTGTCTCTGCAGGTATTGAAGTAGAGGTTATTCCAAATGACTTTAAAGCCGAAGATCTCATAGCAAAATATGAAGCTAAAGAGATTGATGGTGTTTTCTTATCAAATGGTCCTGGGGATCCACTTGTACTGAAAAAGGAACAAGAGGAGATAAAAAAACTTATCGCTGCAAAAGTACCGATGTTTGGTATCTGTCTAGGACACCAACTTCTCTCTATCTCTCATGGGTATGATACATTCAAACTTAAGTTTGGTCACCATGGTGGAAACCATCCTGTGAAGAATGAAAAAACTGGTTTTGTAGAGATTACAGCGCAAAATCACAACTATAATGTTCCAGATAACATTACAGAGATTGCAGAGGTAACACATACAAATCTTTTTGATAATACTATCGAAGGTTTGAAGTATAAAGATGAGCCTATTTTTTCTGTTCAACACCACCCTGAAGCTTCTCCTGGTCCAAAAGAGAGTCGCTATATCTTTTCTGAATTTCTTACACTCCTTAAAAACAGATAAGTAACGCTATAAGCGTTGCTTATTGACGATAAAACTTCCAATATAACTTAAAAATATATAAAATTCCCAAAGTAAACAAAAACCTAATAAATCTGCTAATTTTTTATTCAATTAAGATTCTTTAAACAAATACATTGCTAATATACAAGTGTTGATTAGTTTAATGAGTGTATTTTTTATACTTAATAAACTTATTGCTTTGAATCTTAAGGAGGCTATATATGGAGAATCGTCCATTAGAGTACGACTATACGGTTGCAAAGATGTTCATGCTAACTACAATTCTTTTAGGAATTGTTGGTATGACTATCGGTGTTATTTTAGCATTTGAACTCGCATTCCCTAGTATTAATACTATGTTTGGAAGTGCGATTGCTGAATACACAAACTTCAGTCGTCTTCGTCCACTGCACACAGATGCAGTAATTTTTGGTTTTACTGTTAGTGGTATTTTTGCTACTTGGTATTATGTTGGTCAAAGGGTACTAAAAGTATCTATGGCAGAATCACCACTACTTATGTTTTTAGGTAAGTTACAATTTTGGTTATATCTTTTAACAGTTGCGGCTGTTGTTGTTTCACTTTTAGCTGGTGTTACAACTTCAAAAGAGTATGCTGAATTTGAATGGCCTATTGATGTTGCTATTGTAGTTGTATGGGTACTGTTTGGTATTAATATGTTTGGTTTAATCGGTATTCGCCGTGAAAAATCGCTTTATATTTCAGTTTGGTACTACATCGCAACTTTCTTAGGTATAGCTATGCTTTACCTCTTTAACAATATGGAAGTTCCAACTTATTTTATTTCTGGTGGAATTGGTAACTGGTACCACTCTGTATCTATGTATGCCGGTACGAATGATGCACTTGTACAATGGTGGTATGGACACAATGCGGTTGCATTTGGTTTTACTGTTCCTATCGTTGCAATGATTTATTATTTCCTACCAAAAGAGTCAGGTCAAGCTATTTATTCTTATAAACTCTCTTTACTCTCTTTCTGGGGATTAATGTTTGTTTACCTTTGGGCTGGTGGTCACCACCTTCTTTATTCAACTGTTCCTGACTGGATGCAGACAATGGGTTCAATTTTCTCTGTTGTTTTAATTCTTCCATCTTGGGGTTCAGCGATTAATATGCTTCTTACAATGAAGGGTGAGTGGCAACAAGTTGCGGCTTCTCCATTGATTAAATTTATGGTTCTTGGTTCAACATTCTATATGTTCTCTACATTAGAAGGTCCAATCCAGGCTATCAAATCTGTTAATGCTATCGCTCACTTTACTGACTGGATTGTTGGTCACGTTCACGATGGTGTACTTGGTTGGGTTGGATTCATGATTATGGCAGCACTTTATCATATGGCTCCACGTGTATTTAAGCGTGAGATCTACTCTAAATCTTTAATGGCTGCACAGTTTTGGATTCAGACACTAGGTGTTGTTCTTTACTTTACATCTATGTGGATTGCAGGTATCACTCAAGGTATGATGTGGCGTGCGCACGATGAGTATGGTAACTTAGCTTACTCTTTCATCGATACAGTAACAGTACTTCATCCTTACTATGCTATTCGTGGTGTTGGTGGATTGTTATACTTAACAGGTTTCTTAATGTTCGCTTACAATATCTACAAAACTTGGACGTCAAACAAAGAAGTAGATGCTGAGCGTTTAAATCAATCGCCTATGGGCGCATAAGAAAGGGAGGATTATATTATGTTTCATTGGTTAGAAAAACACCCGTTCTTTTTCGCGGTAGGTGTGTTTGTTACAATTGCATTCGCAGGTTTGATCGAAATCGTTCCAAACTTTGCTGAAGCATCTCGTCCAGTAATCGGAACAAAGCCATACTCTACTTTAGAGTTGGCTGGTCGTAACGTTTACATTAAAAATAGCTGTAATGCATGTCACTCACAGTTGATTCGTCCGTTTAAATCAGAGACTGACCGTTATGGTCACTACTCTTTAAGTGGTGAGTATGCGTATGACCGTCCATTCTTATGGGGTTCTAAAAGAACTGGTCCGGATCTTCACCGTGTAGGTAACTACAGAACAACTGACTGGCATGAGAATCACATGAAAAACCCTGCGAAAATTGTTCCAGGTTCAATTATGCCAGCGTATCCATGGATGTTTACAAACAAAGCAGATATAGATACAACGTATGCTGAGCAAGTTACTGTAAGTAAAGTTTTCAACGTTCCTTATAACAAACCAGTTCCAACAAAAGATGGTGGAACTACTGTTGTAAAAATGGGGAAAAACTTAGCAGAAGCAAAAGCTTTAGCGCTTGAAGAGGCAAAAGCTGTTGCAGCAGATATGAAAGATCAAGATGTAAAAGATGCGGTTGCACGAGGGGAAATTCCAGAAATCGTTGCACTTATTGCATACTTGAACAGTCTAAAATAAGAGGTAAAAAGTGAATATTGCTGAACTGAGTCCATACGCTTACTTTGCATTGACGGTTTTCTTGGTTGTAGGGCTTTATGGATATATTTTCCATCTCTATACAAAAAGAAAAGATGCGGAGGGCAAAGACTATGAAGAGTATAGCAATATGGCACTCCATGATGACATAGGGGCTACGCCTGTAAAGCCTGTGTCTCGTGATAAAGAAAAATAGGAGAGATATATGAATAAGCTTTATCTTTGGGGTATAATCATTACGGTTCTTATGCTTGCGGCAACAGCGTATACGCTTATGTTGACAGCTGGTGAATCGAAAAGTTTATCCGAAGTACTAAGTAGTGATGCTATCAATACTTTGGCGATTTTAGGTGCAGTTGCACTTGTAATCATTACAGTTTTCGTTGTTATCAAATATGTACGTCAAATGCAGACAGACCAGGCTACTGGTGAACTTGCTGATGAGTCATGGGATAACATTGGTGAGTATAAAAACCCAGTACCATTTGGTTGGGCAATTATGTTTATCGGTACTATGATTTGGGGTATGTGGTACTGGACAATCGGTTATCCAGTAAATGCGTTCTCTCAAATTGGTCAATACAATGAAGAAGTTGCTGAATTAAATAAAAAATTTGATGCAGACTTTGAGAAAAAAATGGCAGCTATGAATGATGAAGAGAAACACGAGTATCTTCATGATATGGGTGAGTCTCTTTTCATCGCTGAGTGTCAAGTATGTCACGGTGCGAATGCGGATGGTAAAGATACTAATGATCAAACTGTTGCAGCTAACCTTAATGAATGGGGTAAAAGAGATGGTATTTTAAATACAATTGCTCATGGTTCAAAAGGTTTAGGTTATCCAATGGGTGAAATGCCAGCTGGTATGGCAAGTGGTCAAGATGCAGAAGATATCGCTACATATGTATTAAGCGGTTTTACAAGTAAAACAGGTGCTGATGCATTTGCTAACTCTTGTTCTGCATGTCACGGTGCTGATGGTAAAGGTATGGACGGAATGGCTCCAAATCTTACTAACTATGGTAAACCTGCATTTGCTATTGATGTACTTAACCGTGGTAAAAAAGGCTTTATCGGTCATATGCCATCGTTTAAAAACAGACTAAACGACAGACAAAAAGAAGCAGTTGCTACTTACGTGTCAGATTTAGGTAAAGGAGAGTAGCATGAATGAAAATAGAAGTATTTTTGCTCTTGATGGTATAACAGGAATGCTAATTGCAACTTTGTTGCTTTTAAGCATCCTTGCATACTTAAGTATTAGTGCTATGAGTGTTCAACATGCAAATGCTGAAAACTTTTATGAACTAAAAAATGAGACGGCTATCAAAAGAATTAGTGTTGACAATGCAAAACTAGCTTTTCAAAAGCCAGAAACAACTAAGGAGTAAATGATGGATAAAATTATCGGATGGGGCCTTGTAATTATGGCTGCCTATACTCTTTATGCAGTTGTGACTCCAAATCACCTTTTCATCGGTTAGGGATTTCTTTGAAATTTTTAACTAGAGGGCTTTTAGCCCTCATCTTCACACTATTTTTCCAAACACAATTAGTCGCAGAGTATTTATATAAAGATGAGATTGTTCATCGTCCAGCTTTTACAAATGAAGTAGAGAAGTTAGGAAGTGAACTTTATCAAAAAACAGGTATTCGTCTTTTACTTATCATGTTGCGTGAGCTACCAAATGGTAAAAGTATGTTAGAGTACGAACGCGAGCTTCTCTCAAAGTTTAAAGAACCGACAATACTCCTTACCTTTGCAGAGATGAATAAAGAGGTTGATATTGAAACCAATGACACATCTTTATATAAATATTTTAATCGTAAACAGGTACTAAGCCCTGTAGCATCGCCTGTACAAGCATTTATAATGGCACTTTTCTACTCAAGTTCATGGGATCAGTTTAATGAACTTCGCAAAGATTATGGTGGTACGATTTTACCTCTGCTTGGACAAAAAGCAAAAAGTGAACAACTTATAGGGAAATATGCAGGCTCTATGTATAATGGTTATATAGATATTGCACATCAAATTGCAACTTCTAAAGGTGTTGTTTTAGAGAATGATCCGGGTGATGCAAATCAAGAAGCTATCTTTTATGTGAAGCTGTTTTTCTATGGTTTTATTTTATATGCTATAGTTATGTTTATTAGAAGAAAAATATATAGGATGAGACATAAAAATGAGTAAAAAAGAATCGAGTGGAAAAATTTGGCCATATATCATAGGTGCTGCAATTACTTTTGTATTTGGATTTTGTGTAGCAACAGTTATTGTAACAAGTAAAGCGGATATTCAAAACAGTAATGATTATATGACAAGTTATCAAGAAGCAGATGCAAAAGCAAATGACTACATCAAAGCAAGAATCGCCTTTGACAAAAAATATGACTTAGCGTACACAACAAAAACTATCTCAGATGAGGCACCTGTTATTGAGTATACACTAAAAGATAAAATGGGTAATCCAATCAACAGTGCAGAGATAGTAGTACAGATCTCAAGACCTGAGACAAGTAAGTTTGACCAAACACTACAAAACCCAGAAGTAAGAGACGGTGTTTATCGTTTTAAAGATGCAAAGTTTCCAAAAGAGGGTGTTTATAACATCATTGCAAAAGTTAAAGTTGGCGAAGATTATAAATTTTATAATATAAAAGCTGACACACGCAATGATCGTGCTTATGAATTTTAGACTATGGATGAAGAGACAATAGTTCTTCCATCCGCGCGTGCTATTCGGCATGCGCAACTCCACACAGACAGAGATACACTTTTTCTCCCAAACTATCTTACTATGCATGAGTTTATCTCAAAACTCGCCTTTGTTCCTGAATTTAGCTCCCTAGATGAAGATACCCGTACCCTTTTACTCCTTGAAGCAGCAGACTTTAAAAATTTTGAGAAGCTCCAAATAGAGCGTAACTTCTTTACTTTTGTAAAGAACTCCTCTTATATTTTTAAATTTTTTGAAGAGCTTGCAGCGGAGATGACAGATGTAGCAACTCTGCTTGATGCTGATATGTATGGTGAGTATGAAGAGCACATTAGCATACTCACTGAGCTCTACAAGCGATATGAAGCGATATGTTGTGAGCGTAAACTCTTAGACCCCATCTTCTTACCAAAGCTCTACACTTTCAATAAAGCTTTTGCTAAATCACACAAATACGTACGCATTGATGTAGCAGGCTATCTGACAAATTTTGAACTAAAACTTTTAGAAGAGGCTACAGAGTATTGTGAAATTATTTTAGAGTTTACAAGCTCTGCCTTTAACACAAAGATGCAAGAAAAGCTGCAAGATTTAGGTTTTTTGATTGAGGGAGCGTATCGTTATGAGCTCTCTTTAAATGAGAAAAAGATTCTCTCAAAAGAGCCCTACAAAAGTGCAGGTAAGGTGAGTTGTGAAGCTTTCTCTGAAGAGCTTTTAGAGGTGGCTTTTGTCAAACAGAAGATCTATGAGTTTATAGAAAAAGGGTATAAAGCAGAGAAGATAGCAGTCGTGCTGCCAAATGAGTCTGCTGCTGTAATGCTTAAGCTCTTTGATACCAAGTCAAATCTAAACTTTGCAATGGGAGAGAGTTATAAAGAGAGTGAAATCTATAAAACGATTATGGCCACTTTGGAGTTCTTAGATGACAAGACAGCACAAAACAGTGCTCGTTTTGAGCGAGTAGGTGATGGGCTCTATACACTGCTGAGTGACAAGTACCACAAGCCTTTAGCTGAAGTAGAGTTTTTGACTTTAATGCAGGAGCTGCGAGCGCACTTTACGCAAAAGCGTGAGCTAGAGATCTTTGATGAGGAACTCTTTTGCTTTGAGAAGGTACTGGGGTTTATGCAGGAGATGAAGCTGCGCAGTGTGCTGAGCCTTTTTATGCAGCGTCTTGGCTCACGCAGCTTTGATGATGTGCGTGGGGGCAAGGTGACGGTTATGGGTGTTTTAGAGACCAGAAGTATCCCTTTTGATGCGGTGATACTGATAGACTTTGATGAGAACAATGTTCCAAAACGCAGTAATAAAGATATGTTTTTAAATACAGCCTTGCGTGAGCGTGCAGCGCTTCCTACGATGAAAGATAGAGAAAATCTCCAAAAACACTACTACAGTATGCTCTTTGCAAATGCAAAAGAGGTTGCAATCGCCTATGTCGCATCGGAGCAAAACAGAGAGTCGCGTTTTTTAAAGGAGTTGAGTATCAAAAAAGAGGAGCGTCACAGTGAGCTTGATTATGCGAAGATACTCTTTGAGAAGCAAAAAGCAGTTCCTTTTAAAGAGCCAGAGATCATCATCCCCTACACTTTTGCCGATGTAAAGCTCTCTGCATCGAGGCTGAAAACATATCTTGAGTGTAAAAGACGCTATTACTATCACTATATCTTACACCTTGATGCGCATGAAGTACCACAGGATATTCCTGCCGAGTATGCCATAGGGCAAGATGTGCACAGAGCACTTGATCTGCTCTATAGCAAGCAGAAATCTTTTCATGACTATAAAGAGTTGGAGTCACAGCTACATAAGCAGCTTGATTATGTCTGTGGAGAGAGTGAGCTAGAGCGCTATCTTATCGCCATACAAAAAAAGCAGCTCAAAGCCTTTTGTCACAATGAGATAGAGCGCTTTAATGATGGCTGGGAAGTGGCATACCAAGAAGAGCCGCTCACAAGAAGCTTTAAGGGTATGGAACTTGTTGGGCGCATAGACAGGATAGACAGACGCGATGGTGTTTTGGAGGTGCTTGATTATAAAACAGGCAGCTACAAGCTCTACACAGCAAAAACCTATGAAGATGCGACAGATTTTCAGATGGAGTTCTACTATCTCCTAGCCGAGCAGCTGGGTGATGTAAAGCGATGCGGCTTTTATAATCTAAAAGAGGGCATCATTGAAGAGGAGAGCTTTTTGTTTGAGAAGCTTGAACGTCTAGAGTCGCATATTGATGAGCTTTTGAGTTTGCGTGAGGTAAACTTTGAGAAGTGTGAAGATACTAAAAACTGTAACTACTGCCCCTATGCAGTAATGTGTGGGAGAGGCTGATGGCATTTGTAAACAACCTGGCCTATGAGGCGAGTGCTGGAAGTGGCAAGACATTTATGCTTGTTGTGCGTTACCTCTCACTTCTTTTTCGGGGTGCTGATGCCTCTAAGGTTTTAGCCCTTACCTTTACCAACAAGGCTGCTGCTGAGATGAACGAGCGTATCATTGAGACGCTGGAGCATCTGGAGTCTCGGGGTGAGCTGCATGAGATAGCTGCCATTACAGAGTTTAGCCCTGAGTATCTGCTCTCGCAAAAAGAGCGCATTCTTGCCTCTTTTTTAAAGAGCAATACCAAAATAATGACCATAGACAGCTTCTTTACACAGCTGCTGCGTAAGTTCTCTCTCTATGAGGCATTGATGCCAGACTTTACAACACACGCTTCTCAGCATGAGGTCAAGCTGCTTTTACGCTTCTTAAAAGAGGTGAGTGTCGCAGGTGAGAAAGAGACGCTTATAAGACTCACATTAGAGGCGAACAAGCGTGTGCGTGATATCTTCTCTTTGCTTGATGACTTCTATGAAAAAGAGGAGGAGCTGTCGCATATCACTTTTAGACAAGAGGCTCTGGCTCCACTTGAAGCAAAGATTATGGAGCACTTTAATGCACTTGCACAGATGGTTACAAGCTCAAAAACAGCATCTGCAACGGCGAAAAAGTCAGTCATTGCAAAGAACATAGAAGAGTTGCGCCAAAAAGCGTGGCTGGAGCGTGAGACACTCAACTACAGAACCTTTGCAAAGTGCTACACTCCTGAGATGGATTATGAACTGCGTGAGATACAGCAGCTCCTTGGTCACTACTACAGAGCAAAAGAGCAGAACTTCTTTTATGGTCTGAAGCAGTTGCTCAAGTGCTACAAAAAGGCAAAAAAGGCACTCTATCAAGAGGAGAATGAGCTTGGTTTTTCTGATGTGACACAGCTGCTCTTTGCCATCTTAAACAGAGTCGATGACAGGGAGTTCTTATACTTTAGAATCGATGCAACCATTGAGCATATGCTTCTTGATGAGTTTCAAGATACCAGTATCATGCAGTACAAGATACTCAAGCCCATGATAGAGGAGATTACTGCGGGAAGCGGTATCTTTGAAGATGGCTCTTTTTTCTTTGTCGGTGATGTCAAGCAGTCAATTTATCGTTTTCGTGGTGGTGTCTCTGCGCTCTTTCATCAAGTAGCGCGTGAGCAGGGTACACGCGTTGAGAAGCTCCTTACAAACTACCGCTCAAAAGCAGAGGTTGTCTCTTTTGTCAATGATGTCTTTATTGACAAGATAGCAGGCTATACGCCACAGCTTGTGCGTGAGGGAGCTGCAGGTGGTTATGTTGAAGTTTTAAGTAGTGATGGGCTTGTAGAGAGTGTGGCGATGAAGGTCAAAAAGCTTTTAGATCTTGGTGCAAATGAGAATGAGATAGCCGTTTTATGTGTCACAAACGGTGATGGCGAGTTGGTAAAAAACAGGCTCCAAGAAGAGGGGGTCAGCGTAGTAACAGAGACAACAACAAAGCTTATCAACCAAAAGAGCATCAAAGCTATCATTGAGTATATGAAGTATCTCTATTTCAAAGAAGATATCTATCGATACAACTTTTTTGCCCTTATTGAGCAGCCTCTTGCTGCCATAGAGTATGTTGATATCTCGAGTGTAAAACTACACGCCATTGCAAAGAGGATAATAGAGCAGTATGGGCTCTTTAGTGATGACTTTCATACGATTCGCTTTTTAAACACTTTGAGTCACTACAAAGATATTGACGCTTTTGTCTTTGAGTATGAGCGACTCGATGTAAGTGCCGCTGCAAGTGATGTAAGTGGTGTGCGCGTACTTACCATTCACAAGTCCAAAGGGCTTGAGTATAAGCATGTTATTGTAATGGATA